>LSQX01156779.1_pt1 | contig 19567 bp, 20 predicted proteins | sample 654561 | NCBI WGS metagenome assembly LSQX01 (sample SAMN04489861, study PRJNA283612) | anaerobic digester metagenome | isolation source: 4 biogas reactors fed with cattle manure at either 37C or 55C with and... | place: Denmark: Kongens Lyngby | collected 2014
TTTAATCTTTCCAGCCCAGCAAAAAGCTGCCCTTTACTTCATCAGGATCTTGAGCCGGGATAACTCTTGATTTAAATCAGCAAAAAAGTTAATGGCAAGAAAACCAATATACGGTATGAAGTGACATCAAAAGTATCTGTACACATACAATGTGGAAAGTTGATATTTTTAAAAAGAATAAAAAATCGCCAGCTTTTTTTAGTGGACTATGGGCATTCTATATTAAAAAAGGAAGTGTTTGAACATGAACAATTATCATAATGATCCTGATAAAGGTTCTTTTCCTCCCTGGAGCCGCATCCCTTCACTAAAGGAGATGGCAGAGGACATTGGATTGGATCATGACCTGTTTATAGAACTTATTGAAAAAGGAGATAGTGCTGAGTCTATTGCTGAGCAAATGGGAGTCACACCGGAAACTGCCCGGTCGCTTTATGACCATTTTATGAGATATGGAATTAGTTCAGTCATGGGAGGAGATTAATAGAAACCTTGAAAAAATTACTATAATAAGATAATATAATTGAAATTTACTAGGAGGGCCAAAAATGAGCAACAGATTAAGCAAAGAGGGTCTCACCTTTGATGATTTGCTTCTTATTCCAGGACGGTCTGAAGTTTTACCTGCTGATGTAGATGTTTCCACTCGTTTAACTCGCAAGATCAGACTGGAAATACCGGTCATGAGCGCGGGTATGGATACGGTTACGGAAACCAGAATGGCCATTGCCATAGCCCGGGAAGGCGGAATAGGCATCATTCATAAAAATATGACCATCGATGAACAGGCGAAAATGGTCGATCGGGTAAAAAGGTCAGAGCATGGCATTATTACCGATCCTTTTTTCTTATCCCCGGATAATAAAATAAAAGAAGCCCTGGAAATCATGGAACATTACAGGATATCAGGAGTTCCCATAACCACAGGAAGGAAGCTGGTAGGGATCATAACCAACCGGGATATCCGCTTTGAAACTGACTTTGAGCAGCCGATCAAGAATGTTATGACCAGTGACAGATTAGTCACGGCTCCTGTGGATACAACCATGGATCAGGCCATGGAAATTCTGCGTAAGTATAAAATCGAGAAGCTGCCATTGGTAGACGAGAATTTCAATCTGATGGGTCTGATCACCATCAAAGATATTGAAAAGAACATTAAATATCCCCATGCGGCCAAGGATCTGCGCGGCAGGCTGCTATCAGGTGCAGCAGTAGGGATCGCTAAGGATACCATGGAAAGAGTTGAAGCTTTATATAAAGCAGGAGTCGATGTGATCGTAGTGGACACTGCTCATGGACATTCCGTAGGAGTCCTTCAAATGGTTGCCAGGATAAAGGAAGCTTATCCCAGCCTGGAATTGATTGCCGGCAATGTTGCCACTGGTGAGGCTACAGAAGATCTGATCAAAGCAGGAGCTGATTCAATAAAGGTAGGTATCGGTCCAGGATCCATATGCACCACCAGAGTTGTAGCTGGAATAGGAGTTCCTCAGATCACTGCAGTTATGGATTGTGCAGAAGTTGCAGCCAGGTATGATGTACCCATTATAGCTGACGGAGGTATCAAGTATTCCGGGGATATCTCCAAAGCCATTGCGGCAGGCGCTGATGTTGTAATGTTGGGTAATTTACTGGCGGGAACAGAAGAAAGCCCGGGAGAAACTGTAATTTTGCAGGGCAGAAGTTATAAAGTGTATCGGGGCATGGGTTCTCTTGGAGCCATGGCAGGAGGAAGCAGTGACCGCTATTTCCAGGAAGATGCCAAGAAATTGGTTCCTGAAGGAATCGAAGGCCGGGTACCGTATAAAGGTAATGTTTCAGAAACTATTTTCCAATTGATAGGCGGCTTACGGGCCGGAATGGGTTATTGTGGTGTTAAGAATATAGCCGAAATGAAAACAGAGAGCAAGTTTATCAAAATAACCAATGCCGGATTGACCGAAAGTCATCCTCACGATGTTTCCATAACCAAAGAAGCCCCCAATTATAGGGTTTTATAATAATGGCAGCCCAAATACTTATCCGTCTTGGTGTAGCTGCTTTAATCGGTTTTATTATTGGATACTTAAGCTGGGCAAAAAACATTCGGGTATTTATTCTGATCGCCTTAGGGTCTGCCTTGGTTACAATTACTTCAGCGGAATTTTTTAAACTCTTAGATTTGCCGTGGTACGCTGATCCAGGGCGGTTAGCAGCCCAGATAATAGCCGCTCTTGGCTTTATTGGTACCGGGCTGATTTGGATATCGGAAAAAAGTGAAGTAAAAGGCCTGCCCATCGCTGCCAGCTTATGGGTTACTGCCATTTTAGGAATGGTCACAGGAATAGCCAAAGCTGAAATTATTGCGGCTATTGTTTTTATGGTGTTGCTTTTTAATTTGTTATCTATTTGGAAGTTTAGAGTGAAAAGAAAAATATAAAAAAAGAATAATATAAAGTAGGGGGGGATATAACCCCCCTACTTTTTAAAATGCGAGTTTTAAAGATTTCCATTAGCTAAACTTCGTTCAGCTCTTTCAATTGCTTTTGTAACTATATTTCCGCAATCTCTAGAGCTGACTGCCCCCCAGCCCTGGGTAGAAACAATTTGATCTACGCCAAGTTCTTTGGCGATTTCATATTTCAGCTGTTCGGACATGATACTTTTTCTTGCCATATATAAAAACCTCCTCAAAAACTCGCATCATTTATTATGATGTCTTTTTTAAAAGAATATATAGCTTGTGTTTTTACTATATAATGTCAGGCATTGACCTTAATACCTATTGTTAGTTAGACTAATAATAATTAGGAGGTTGAATATTATGAGATATGAAGGAAACATTTTTCGCCCGCCCAGTGAAGCAAGAAGCTATATTCTGCAATGTACAGTGGGCTGTACTCATAATCGCTGTACGTTTTGCGCCATGTATAAAGATAAAAAATATCATGTGCGGCCTATGACAGAAATAAAAGAAGATATCAAAATGGCCAAACATTACTACCATGATGTGGAAAAAGTTTTTTTAGCTGATGGAGATGCCTTGGCAATGCCTGTCAGTGATTTATTGGAAATTCTGGAGGAGCTTTATAAAGCTTTTCCCAGTTTAAAGCATGTTGGTATTTATGCCAGTCCTGACAGCATATTGAAAAAAGAAATTACTGAGCTGACAGCCTTGAAAGCTGCCGGTTTGACCATTGCTTATCTGGGAGTGGAAACAGGCGATCCTGAGCTTTTAGAAGACATTCGCAAAGGTGTAACCTATGAGGAAATGGCGGAGGCCGGAAAAAGGATCCGCCGGGCAGGTATCCTGCTTTCTGTTACGGTTTTATTAGGGTTGGCAGGACGTACCCCAAAAGCAGCCCAGCATGCCATCAAAACTGCTGAAATATGCAACGAAATGAATCCTGATTATATTGGAGCATTGACTCTGATGCTGGTACCTAAGACTGAACTTTACCGGCGGATGGAAAGAGGGGAATTCGAACTTCCCGGTCCCTTTGAAATATTGGATGAAATGAGGATCTTGATCAGCCATTTAGAGGTAAAGGGAACGGAATTCAGGAGCAATCATGCTTCCAATTACCTGCCTATTAAAGGCCGTTTGCCGGATGACAAGGAAAAAATGCTGGCCCTTATAAACGAAATCATTGCCAAAAACGACCGCAGTTATCTGCGTCCTGACTATTGGCGGGCTTTATAAGCATATACTTAAAAAATCGAGTCTTTTTAATAAGGCTCGATTTTTTTTTACTATCAAAAAGTATAAATTTTTTAAAGGCCGATAGTATAAATGCTACCGCGATTCCGTCGTCACCAGAGGCTTGCCAGCCGCTGAGTTTTTTTATTATTAAAATAAAGAAGTTTTGGCAATAATTGAAGTAAAAATATAACGCTGCTAAGAAAAGGGAAAAGTATGAGCAAAGCTAAGTATCTGATGATAGTGAATCTGATCATCGTTTTGATTTGCTGCGGTTTTGTTATTGAACTGCCGCCGGTGAAAGTACCTGAACCTTCAATCATCTATGATATCAATGGAAATGTGATCAGAGGAATTACTGAAAACAATACTATTAACCTAAACCGGGAAGAAATTCCGGATCATTTTATTAATGCTATTATTGCCATTGAAGATAAAAATTTTTATTCCCACTATGGGTTTGATCCTTTGGGTATTGTCAGAGCGGCATTTTCAAATATCAAAGCCGGACGGATCGTTGCCGGTGGCAGTACCATTACTCAGCAAACAGCCAAGAATTTGTTTCTTACCAATGAAAGGACCTGGCTGCGCAAATTTAAAGAATTGCTTTATGCTTTTCAACTGGAAAGGGAATACAGCAAAGATGAAATCATTACTTTTTACTGTAACAGTATATATTTCGGCCATGGTGCTTATGGACTGGAAGCGGCAGCACGGACTTTTTTTGCCCGGTCCGCCTCAGAGCTGACATTAGCACAGGCTGCACTTTTAGCCGGAATCACCAACTGGCCTTCAGAATATGATCCCTATATCAATCCCGATAAAGCCAAAAATCGGCAGAAAATAGTGCTGCAGCGCATGGTGGCAGAAGAGATGATCAGCAGTGAAGAGGCTGAGCTGGCAGCAAATGAAAAACTAAACTATGAAAGTGTTTTATTTGTGGCAGGTGATGCTCCATATTTCAGTGCTATGGTTACTGACTACCTGGTTGAGAAATATGGAGAGCGCACAGTATATCAGGAAGGAATGAAAATATATACAACGCTGGATCTTTCTATGCAAAGAGCAGCCAACCAGTCATATGCAGATGGAATGAAAGACCGTCCTGCTGATTTACAGGCAGCCTTGGTTGCGGTTGATCCAGCCAATGGATATATTAAAGCTTTAATTGGAGGAAGGGATTATACCAAAGCACCATTCAACCGGGTATTTGCTGACCGTCAGCCCGGTTCCACCTTTAAGCCTTTCATGTATTCCCTGGCAGTGGATTGGGGAATAACCCAGGCCGATATGTTTATGTGTGAAGAATACGAATATAAGTTAATAACCGGTGACCTATACCGGCCCACGGACTATGGAGATAAACCGTTTCATAACCGACGTTTCACGATCCGGGAAGCATTAGCCAAATCAGATAACGTCATTGCCGTTAAAGTCAATGAAATTCTGGGACCTGATAAAGCAGCGGAACATGCCAACAGATTTGGTTTTAACGATATCAAACCTATTTTGTCATTACCTCTGGGATCTACGGAGGTAAAACCAGTAGAGCTGGCGGCAGCTTATTCCGTATTTGCCAGTGGAGGCGTATACAGCAAAACTATTTACATTACTGAGATAAAGGATCGTCAGGGAAATGTACTGGAACAAAATCAGATCGAGCAAAGAAGAGTTTTAGGAGAGGACACTGCATATATCATAACCGATATGTTGAAAGGTGTTATGCAGCCGGGGGGAACCGGGTCCGGTTTAAGAAATCTTTTTGACCGTCCTGTCGCAGGCAAGACCGGGACAACTGATAATTTTAATGATGCATGGTTTGTTGGTTTTACACCAGGTCTTTGCTGTGCAGTTTGGGTAGGATATGATGCTGACCAGACAGCCAATCTAACTGGTGGAGCAGCAGCAGGGCCGATTTGGGCTAATTTTATGCGTCAGGCCACCGCAGGGATGTCTTATCAGGATTTTATCCGTCCTGCCAATGTTGTATTGATAAATATAGACCTTGATACTGGTCTGATCGCTGCCGAGGGTTGTGAGAGAACTAGTCTGATGGCATTTAAGAAAGGGACGGAACCTGAGGAGCTTTGTTATAAACATAGCAGTGTATGGGATTGGTTGTTTAGAAATGATATGGAGGAAAATACCAAAGAGAGTGTTGAGGATAATAATATCATGCTTCCGGAGAACCATGAATAGTTTTCCCACCTGCCAAATAAAAGAGATATAATAGACATTGTGTTTAACTTAATTGACCTTAAAGGGGCAGGAACGTGAAAAACATTGAATTAATAGAAGGTATGCGTGATTCCATACCAATCGTGTTAGGGTATTTCCCCCTTGGCTTTGCTTTCGGAGTTTTGGCTGCTCAGGTGGGCTTAAGTGTATTTCAGGCCACTATGATGTCAGTATTATGTTTTACTGGTGCCGGACAGTATATTGCCATAGGGGTAGTACAGGCGGGGGGAGCAATAATTACCGCGATTATCGCTAATATTTTAATTAATATGCGTTACTTCTTATTCGCTACTTCAATGGTACCGCATTTTAAACATCTGCCTACGCTCCCGGCATCACTTCTTTCCTATGGATTAACTGATGAAACTTATGCCGTGGCTGTTAACAGATATCAAAAACATAAAGCTTCCATCGCTTATATGGCCGGATTGAATCTGACTTCGCATATAAGCTGGATATTAAGCACTTTTATTGGTGCCGCCCTGGGGATGTTGATCGCTGATACTGATAAATTTGGCTTCGGTTTTGCTTTGCCGGCTATGTATACCTGCCTGCTGGTGCTGATGATCAGCAGGAAAAGCGATATAATAGCAGCTATTAGTGCTGCAGTGATCTGCATTGTCATTGGTTATTATTTACCGGCCTCTATGAGTAATATGTCCAACATTATTGCTGCAACAATGATCGGAGCAACGATAGGAGTTTTAATAAATGACTGAAACCAGCATTTTTATTATGATTTTTGGGGTATCTCTGGCCAGCCTTCTGCCAAGGATTCTGCCCATTGCCTTACTATCCCGCGTTACTTTTCCGCCTCTTTTGACCCGTTGGCTGTCCTATATAGCGCCTGCTGTTCTGGGTGCTCTTACGGCTGTCAGCATTCTGGCTCCTGAAGGTGCCCTCAATATAAGTATTGATAATATATTTATTTGGGCTTTTATACCTACTTTATATTCAGCAGTGAAAACCCGCAGTCTTTTTATAACCCTTATAGTTGGAATTATTTGTATGGCTTTATTGTATAATCTGATGTAAGCCAATAAAATTAAAAGCAGGAAAGAATAATGCAGAAAGTAATATTCAACTTAAGATCTTGTAAAACAAATATTATTTTCAAACATAAAATAATCTAAACCAGTATTGATTTTGTAAGTATATCGTTACTTTTGGAGGTGTAGTGTTTGAATATAAACAAGTACCGGGTAAAGAACAAAGATTTATGCAAAAAGACCAATCCAGCTATATTCAAGTTCAATACCACTGAGGAAATCGATCCCTTAAAAGGCATTATCGGACAAGACCGGGCAGTTCGTTCATTGGAGTTTGGACTTGATGTCGATATCCGGGGTTATAATATTTACTTGGCCGGTGCCTTAGGCACCGGCAAAACTACTTTGGCTTCAGAAATGGTGGAGGAAAAAGCGATTTGTGAACCAGTTCCTGATGACTGGTGTTATGTATATAATTTCAAAAACCCTGAATCGCCGCGAGCCATCTCACTTCCTGCCGGTCATGGAAAGGAATTCAAAAAAGCAGTTGCGGCCGGTATCGATAATATTGTTGAGCAAATGACTAAAACCATTGAAAGCAAGGAATTCGAGCAACAAAAAAATCAAATCTTAAATCAGTTTCTGGAAGAAACCAATAATAGATATTTACAACTGGAAGAAGAAGCTCGATCATATGGATTTATGATTTCACGCAATCAAAGCGGAATAACCAGTGTACCAGTTAAAAATGGTGAACCATTAAGCCAGGAAGATTATATTAACATGCCAGATGAAGAACGTCAGCAGCTAATGGCTAACAGTACTATCGTGCAGGAAAAACTGGCAGAAGCCCTTAGGACCTATCGGGAAAGGGAAAAAGCCATCAAAGAAAAAATAGCTCACTTGGAAAAAGAAACACTGCAGTTGGTTACCGGTCCATTTTTTGAAGAACTTTTAGAGCAATTTAAAGAATTCTCTGAAGTCACAGAATATATGATGGAACTGAAAGATGATCTGCTGGAAAACTCAGAAGCACTATTAAAGCAGGAAGAGTCAGGAATTAATGCTATTTTTCGAATTGATAAAAAAGCTCCTTTACGAAAATATCAGGTCAATCTTTTTGTTGATAACTCTAATTTGGAACACGCGCCGGTTATATATGAAACCAATCCTAGCTTTGCCAACTTGTTTGGACAGATATTATATGAAAATGAATTCGGTATTCTAGCCACTGATTATTCCAAAATAAAAGCAGGAACACTTCACAAAGCCAATGGCGGTTATCTGGTTTTACAGGTTTGGGATTTAATAAAGAACTTTTATGTTTGGGATGGCTTAAAACGGGTACTTAAGAATGAAGAAATAGTTATAGAAAGTATCGGCCGTATGATGGGCATCAGCAGTACGGAAAGTCTTCAGCCGCAGCCGATCCCCGCTAACATCAAAGTGATTTTGATCGGCGAACCGATTTATTATTATTTGATTTATGCCCAGGATGAAGAATTTCAGAAGTTGTTTAAAATCCGGGCTGATTTTGATACGGAAATGCCCCGCAATCGTAAACATGTTTTTGAATATGCTCAGTTTGTCGGGTCCGTTTGTGAACAGAAAAAGCTAAAACATTTCAATGCAGCAGCGGTTGCGGCAGTTGTTGATTACAGCAGCAGAATGGCAGAAGATCAGCAAAAGCTTTCCTCTTCTTTTAATAAACTGGTGGAAATCATCTATGAGGCCGATGCCTGGGCCAAAAAATCCAGGAGTCTGGTTGTAAAAGCCGGCCATGTAGAAAAAGCCATTTCCGAAAAGAAATTTCGCTCTTCCATGGCTGAAGACCGGGTCCACGAATATATTGTAAACAATCACTTGATGATTGATGTTGATTCTTCGAAAGTCGGGCAGATAAACGGTGTAGCGGTTTTTCAGATGGGGGATTACAACTTTGGCAGGCCAGTGAGAATAACTGCTAAAACATTTGTGGGAGAAAAAGGTTTAGTCAATATAGAACGAGAAATAAGAATGAGTGGTACCATTCACAGCAAGGGCATACTTACCTTAAACGGGTATTTAGGGGCCCAATATGCACAGGATAAACCACTGGGGATTTCTGCCAGTCTTACTTTTGAACAAAGCTACTCGGGAATTGAAGGGGACAGTGCCTCCAGTGCGGAGTTATATGCATTATTATCCAGCCTGGCTGATTTACCCATTTACCAAGGAATAGCAGTGACCGGTTCTGTAAATCAAAACGGAGAGATTCAGCCGGTAGGAGGAGTCAATCAAAAAATCGAAGGTTTTTTCAAAACTTGCCAGGCTTTTGGCCTGAATGGCAAGCAGGGCGTAATCATTCCCATCCAGAATGTTTCACAATTAATGTTGGATGATGAAGTAGTTCAGGCAATTAAGCTTAAAAAGTTTAATCTCTGGGCAGTAAGTCATATTGATGAAGGATTGGGGATTTTAACCGGTAAAGAAGCAGGTGAAAAAGATGACAGCGGAAAGTTTCCGATTGGCAGTATTCATTACCTGGTGGACAGCAAACTGCGGAAATGGAATGAACAAAAAGGGTTTGTCATTGATGCAATTAAACGGAAATCTTCCAGGTCAGATAATAAAAGGCCGCCAAGGAGGAAAAAGAGATGATAAAATATAAACCTTTGCTGCTCAGTTTGTTTTTTATTATTACTCTGTTTATTGGGGGATGCGAACTAGATTCCCAAAATATATTAAAACCAGCCAGCAGCGATAAGGATGAATTAATCAAGGTGGAAATCACTTTTACCGATGATCAAAAACTAATTGGCTATGTAAAGAGCCTGGGAAATCAAAAAGACTCAGTGGTCTATGTGGGAGGGTCTTCCCTTAATTACCTTTATGACAGTAAGGGAAATATTACCGGTTCCTTTAATTATCAGCGGGTTTTATATATGAAAATCATTACCGAGGCAAAAAGTGATTAATTAATCATCCTGGGGGAGGGGAGATAATGAAAAGTATTGCTGCTAAATGTATGCTTTGTGCCAAAATTTATTATGTTGATGAAGAACACAAGGATTTCAAAAAGCTGGTGGCAAAAAATCAGAACCTGCCTGCTTTTATTTGTGATTTTTGCAGTAATCGGGTGCGCTACGAGTCCGATGAAGCAAATAAACAAAAGAAACCTATGTAAAAGAATCTTTATAAAAAACCTCTTTATGGAAGGAAATGAATGAAAAGCTTCTACATAACCAAAGAAGACGGCGGCATTTTGGCTGCCCTCAAAGGGATCCCAGAGGATGCCAAATATTTGGTCATTGTTTGCCATGGTTTTCTGGGCGGTAAAGAAAACCGGGGCAAAATATTTCCATTCACCCACAAACTAAATGCCAGAGGTTTTGGAGTACTGGCTTTTGATTTTACCGGTTCCGGCGAAAGCAGTGGCAATTTTGCAACAGTAACTTTAAGCAGACAGATCAGCGACCTTAATGCTGTTATTAATTATGCCATAAAAGAAATTAAACTCCCCATTATTCTTCTGGGCAGGAGCTTTGGCGGCAGCACGATAATCGGCCTGAACCAAAACCTTGAAACCATTCTTGGTTATATTTTATGGTCTGTACCGGTTGATTTGGTAATAACCTTCAAGACCATGCTGAAAGAGCATTATCGTAAATTGGAGTCTGGGATACCGGTAAAGGTAGAAGAAAATGAAACAGTATTAGAATTGCAGCCTGATCTGGTTGCTGATTTCAATAAAATTGATCTGAGGCAAAGATTGGTACCATTACAATCTAAACCGGTCCTTATTTGCCATGGTCTGGCAGATGAAGTGGTAGATTTTAGTAATGCTGTTTACTTACACGAAAATTTGCCTTTATCAAAGTTGAAATTAGTTAAAGATGCTGATCATCGTTTTACTGATTTCATTGAGTTAAGAGAAAAACTGACCGCCCAGTGGCTGGAAGAAAATTTCATGAGGTGACAAGTTGCGAATACATAAATCCTTCTGTCGTTTTGATTGTGAGTACTATCCATGTCACGATTTGATCGAGATAAACTGCCTTTTTTGCTACTGCCCATTGTATAAATTAGGGGATTGCGGCGGTGATTATACAATTTTAAAAAATAACCTCAAGGATTGCAGCAAATGCCTTTTACCTCATAAAATCCATAACTTTGAGTACATCTTAATGCGTTATTTAAAGGATGTAAGCCAAGAACCATAGTTTTTCCTGTCATTTTTTGATCATATGCCCTCAAAGCCCTTATAACTTTCATTTCTGCAAACGGCATAGTTTCATCTGTTTCTTGTTTATATGCCCTTTATATTCTGCTTCATTAAAATTCATAACGGAAATTGATTTGTTATTCCAATGTCATCAAGACATACGATTTTTAAATTCGAATTCACAATTAGTATAACTGAATTGATTACTGACATATGGGAGATAATCTTAATGTATTCAACAACAGCAATATGAGGGAGATTTAAATGAATCTAATCATTATCCGCACCCTGATCCTTTATCTGGCAGTGGTAATTTTTCTTCGCCTGATGGGCAAACGTGAGGTGGGGCAGCTGCAGCCCTATGAACTGGTTATCATTATTATGATTTCAGAACTGGCAGCGATTCCTATGCAAAATACCACCATTCCAGTGATCAACGGGTTGATTCCGATTTTTGTTCTGTTTGCTGCCCACGTGACCCTGTCATTTATTTCCTTAAAAAGCGAAAGGGCCAGGGCTGTTATCAACGGTAAACCAACTATAGTAATTGAGAACGCAAAAATAATGGAAGAAGACATGCGCAAAATGCGTTATAACATCAATGATTTATTGGAACAGTTACGGGGAAAAAATGTGACTAATATAGCTGATGTTGAATTTGCCATATTAGAAACCAACGGCAATCTAAGTGTAATATTAAAACCGGATAAAAGGCCCGTGCAGCCGAAAGACATGGGAATAAACCCTCAATCTGAAGGACTGCCGATCACTTTAGTTGCCGATGGCAGATTATTTCATGAAAACTTAAAGAAAATAAAACGTGATATTGAATGGCTCGAGAACGAGTTTCATAAGGCAGGTACAACCTATAAAAAAGTTTTTTTTGCCAATATCGACTCTCAGGGTAAACTATTTATTCAAAACAAACAATAAAGAGCAGGTCAAAAGCAATGAGAATGTTAATATCGATACTGATCGCACTGATCCTTTTAATCGGAACAGGAATATGGACAAATGGTTATCTGCAAACCTCCAGTGATAAATTAGGGTTGCAGATAGAGGAAATATGCCGGGATATAGAACAGGAAAGCTGGGATGATGCTGAAAACAAGACCAGGATGCTTGAAAATACCTGGCAGCAAAGTGCCAAGTGGTGGCCGGTATTTTTGGATCATCAGGAAATGGACAATATAGAATTTTCTTTGGCCAAGGCTAAGGCCTTTGTGGAAAGTGAAAATAAACCCCTGTCTTTAGGGCAGTTATCTGAATTAAAACTGATGATCGAACATCTGCCAATCAAGGAAGAAATTAACCTTAAAAATATATTATAAAATACTTATAATGATCATAAGTCAAGCCATCCTAATTAGGCACCAGGTTATGGATTTGGCTGTCAAATAGCAGAATAAAACCGGAAGAATGTTGACCGGCGTACTTGGTGTGTGTCTCCCCGGTCACAACTTCCGGTTCTTATGTTCTTAACCCTAAGCTTTTTCTGGCAGCCTTTTAATATAAAAATTTATAAATTGAATTTTATTGTTTCATACTTTGTAGATTACTTTTCAACATCCACTATATAGTTGAGTATTTTGCTACGAAACAGCTAAATGTATTTTATTAATCTTTTATAATTAAATAAGGGACAAATCTGTGAACGTGTTAGGAGTATTGACTAATGACAAAATTAAAGGTAGTCATCACTGATTATGAATATGATTCACTTTACTGGGAAGAGCAGACATTGACCAAATTAGATGCAGAATTTATTAAATGTCACTGCCGGAATGAAGAGGATTTAATTGCTGCTGTTCATGATGCTGATGCAATACTGGTACAATATGCCCAAATTACTCGTAATGTAATGGCTCATATGAAAAAATGCCGGGCAATCGTCCGTTATGGAGTAGGCCTTGATTGTATCGATCTGGCGGCAGCCACTGAACATGGTATCATGGTGGCGAATATTCCTGATTATGGCTTGGAAGACATAGCAGATCATGTCATGGCATTAATGCTTAATTGTGTACGTAAAATTACCCAGCTAAATCAATTAGTGCATGAAGGAAAATGGGATTACAAGATGGCCAAGCCCTTGTATCGTCTGCGCGGTAAAACCTTAGGCCTGGTCGGATTTGGAAATATTGCCCGTATGGCAGCGACTAAGGCTAAGGTGTTTGGAATGCGGCCTATTGCTTATGACCCTTATGTTGACACTGAAATAGCCAGATCATATGGTGTAGAACTGGTGGACTTTGATACCCTGTTAGGCTTATCTGATGTTTTGTCACTGCATGTGCCGGTTACAGAACAGACGATTCATCTGATAAATGAAGATACCTTAATGAAGATGAAAAATACAGGTATTCTAATTAATACTGCCAGAGGGGCTCTGGTTGATGAAGCAGCATTGGCAAAAGCGTTGGAGAACCATCAGATAGCCGGAGCCGGGCTTGATGTCAGCGAAAAAGAACCCATAAACCCTGATAATGATTTATTAACATTGCCCAATGTGATCATTACACCCCATTCAGCATGGTACACTGAAGAAGCCCAGGACAGTCTGCAGCAGCAGGCGGCTCAGGAAATATACCGGGTCTTGACCGGAGACAGACCTTTGAATCTGGCAAATTCGCAGGTATTAAGGAAACAGTAAAATAAGAACGGAGGACTGGTAAAAGTGGTAGATGTTTTAAGAGTTCATGAAGAAGACAATGTGGTTATTGCCGTCAGTCAGTTGACAAAGGGGACGACTGTGGAAGACCATGGCCAAAAGATTACACTTCTCAGTGACATCCCCATGGGACATAAAATTGCCACCAAATATATTAAAACCGGAGAAAATGTAGTTCGCTATGGTAATCCTATTGGCCACACAACAGAGGATATTGAAGTGGGTCAGTATGTGCATACCCACAATGTTAAGACCAATCTTTCCGATTTGGTTGAATACAGTTACCAGCCTAACCTGAAACCTGTAGAGGTAACGGGAGAAATGCCTGTTTTTGACGGCTATCGCCGACCAGACGGCAAAGTTGGTATTCGCAATGAAATATGGGTCATTCCCACTGTATTTTGCGCTAATGGTCCTGTTCAAAGAATAGTTGAACTGGCTAATCAAAAATACCCCCGTACCGAAAATTTTGATGGGTTTTATGCATTGACACATCCCAATGGCTGCAGCCAGATGGGAGAAGATTTGCTTAACACCCAAAAGATTCTGGCAAATTTAGCCAAGCATCCAAATGCTGCCGGAACTTTGCTGGTAAGCCTGGGTTGCGAAGTAAACTCTATGGACGCTTTCCTGCCGGTATTAGGCGATTTTAATACGCAAAGGATAAAGACCATGATCAGCCAGGAAGTCGAAGATGAAATAGCTGTTGGCATGGAATTGATCGACCAGCTTTATGAATATGCTGCCTCATTTAAACGTGAAACACTGTCGGTTTCTGAACTGGTAATGGCAGTTAACTGCGGTGGTTCAGATGGTTTTTCCGGTATTACCGCTAATGCAGTTTTGGGCAGAGTAACTGATATTATTACCGATTTTGGCGGTACCGTTATTATGACAGAAGTGCCTGAAATGTTTGGCGCAGAGCACATCCTTATGAATAGAGCTGCTGATGAAGAAGTATTTAATAAAATCGTTGCACTTATCAATGATTATAAGAATTATTTTAAGAAATATGGCCAGGTTATCTACGATAATCCTACCCAGGGCAATATGGCAGGGGGCATTTCCACCTTGGAAGAAAAATCCCTGGGCTGTACCCAGAAGGGCGGCCAGGCTATTGTAACAGATGTTTTGAAATATGGTGAGACCGTGAAAACCAAAGGCTTTAATCTGATCAGCGGTCCTGGCAATGATATAGTAGGCATAACCAATCAGGAAGCAGCCGGCGCAGTTTTAACTGTATTTACCACCGGCCGGGGAACCCCCAGTGGTTTTGCAGTACCATTGATCAGAATGGGATCAAACAGTACCATGTCCAACCGTAAAAAGGACTGGATCGACTTTAATGCCGGGGCAGTTGTCGAAGGAAAAGATTTCGATGCAGCTGCCCGGGAAATGTTTGAACTGATTCTTGAAGTGGCCAGCGGCAGAAAGCAATCATTGGCTGAAGCCAAGGGCTACCGGCAAATTGGTATGCTAAGAGATGGTGTTACCAATTAGCAAAACCTTCTTACTGAAAAATAAGATTGGCTGGCCGGGAAAATTCCCGGCCAATCTATTGCAATTTATTAAAGAAACTGGAGAGAGTTATGCCTGATATTTTGATCCGGAAAATACCTTATCGTTATCTGGTAGTTTCTATTCTGTTTTTTATTTGGATAGTTGTTTATTTACAAAGAGTTAACATAGGAATATTACTGGTGGACGAACGTTTCCTGGCTGATATGGGTATTATCGGGGAGTCAGCAAAACAAGGACTTTTGATGACCTTATTTCTGATTCCATATGCATTGAGCAATGTTATCGGTGCCCCTATCGGGGATTTGTTGGGTCCTCGGAAAGCTATGCTTCTAGGTCTTATTATAGCGGCTGCTGCTTTGTTTATGGGCGCCTTGGCTGCCAGCTTTGCGGTTATTCTATGCTCAAGAGTATTGATTGGAGTCGGCCAGGGAATTCACTATCCAACTCAAAGCATCATCGTTAAGAATTGGTTTCCCCCTGAAGAACGCGGCAAAGCCAATGCTATATATGGCGCCGGATGTATTGGGCCGCTGCTTGCAGTGCCGTTGTTTACTTATCTTATTGGTCATTGGGGCTGGGAATATATTCTGTTCCTGGCGGGATTTCTGGGAGTTTTGTTTTTAATACCTCTTTTTAATGGCATGGTAAGTGATGATCCCCGGCAAAACCGCTATATAGGCAAGGAAGAGCAGAAGTATCTGGCGGAGTGTGTACCAATAGGCAAAAAGCTTTCGGTTAATTCCGGAGGCTTAAATGATATGATGCCAATTTTAAAGTCAGCTAACTTTTGGTATATTACCATTGCCTATAGTGCCTATTTGTCAATTTGGTGGGGGATTGTAACCTGGGTGCCGCAGTATTTGATGATAGCCCGCGGGTTTTCTTTGGAATCACTGGGGTGGGTGGCAGCGATTCCGTATGGGGCAGCAGCTTCAGGTGTTGCCATAGGTGGAGTTTTGTCAGACCGGTTAGCCAAACGTTCAATTTTTGGTGTCTTGGGCCTGACAGGAGCGGCTGTTTTCATTTTACTGGCCGCAATCATACCGTCAAATGGATTATCTGCAATGCTGGTTGTGTCTGCTCCAATTTTTAATCAGCTTTTTTATGCACCTATTTGGACCATTGTCCAGTCAGTATTTCCATCCCATCTCATGGGAACAGGCACTGGAATGGTTAATGGATTAGCAAATTTAGTATCTGCTGCTGCACCTGTAATTATTGGGTTATTAATCCAACTCAGCGGCAGTTATGCTGTAGGCCTTATGTATTTAGTTGTTTTTGGATTAACCGGAGCGGTTTGCAGTTTTTCCTTGCTGCGCAAGGGTTATTAATTAACCTGACAACTTGGAAAATTCAAAAATATATAATTAAATGATATTAAATAATTTAGGTTATAATAAGTAATAATGTCATCTTTATATTATTTGATCATCCTATCATAGCAGGGAGGGTTATTATGGATAATGTACAAAGGAGTATTGCTCAAAAGATCAAGAACCTTAGGAAAAAATCCGGTATTTCCCAGACTGAGCTGGCTGAAAAATGTAATGTCAGCAAGAGCATGATCAGCAAGATTGAGAATAATAAAGCCACTATACATTTGGATTTACTTATGAATATTGCTAGGATATTCGAGGTCAGTCTGTATGAACTGTTGGAAGAAAGTTCACTGGTGACAAAAAAGAAAGCAACCGTTGTTCGTGAAAGAGAAAGAAAACGGCTGGTTGCTGGAGTACCTGGAAAATCAGGCTATAAGTATTATGGAATGGCCGGTTCCCATGAAATAGATACTTTTCTACTGGTGATCGGCAAGGAAGCCATACAAGCAATGCGATTTGTGACCCATGATGGGTATGAATTCTTCTACGTGGTGGAAGGTGGCGTACGACTTCAGTTTAAGGACGAAGAATACAAATTATATAAAGGTGATACCGCTTTTTTCAATGCTACTCAAGAACATAGACTCCTGCCCACTTCAGATGAAGGTGCCCAGGTGATCGTAGTCTTTATGCATCCATAGAATTATCACGCATATTGACACGATTGATTACTATCGGAAACCAAACCTCAAGTAACGGCTTAGCGCCGTCCTACCCCTTTTCATTGTTCCATACATAAGTTGAATACCAGTATTTAATGTATTTATTCTATGCAATAAATAAAACGGAAAACTTTAGGAAAGCCGATATATAGGGAATTTAATTAGCAAAAAATGTATCATGTATTTTTGTTGAAAAATGTGAAACATATGCACTATGTGTGATTACTTTGCAACTTATGTCATGGACACTGAATTCAAGTTAATAATATACTCAACTAAGAGGATGCGAAAAATTTAATAGCAGAATAAATTACTTAACGGGAGTGAAAATAGTGGATTTTCAAACATTAGAGTATAGTCTGGACCACAACATTGCATTTATTACTATTAATCGCCCGGAGGTTTTAAACGCTCTAAACGGACAAGTCTTTACAGAACTTAAAACTGCTTTTGAAGAAGCTATTAAGGATTCTTCAGTAAAGGCCGTTATCCTCACCGGCAAAGGTGAAAAATCCTTTGCTGCTGGTTCTGATGTAAAAGAATTTGCTCATGTAAGTTCGTATGAAGCCCGTCAATTATCAATCCGCAATCAGGCTGCCCAGCAAGTTATTGCAAAATGCCCCAAACCAACCATAGCCGCTTTAAATGGGTTCACCCTTGGCGGAGGCTTGGAAGTGGCAATGTGCTGTGATATACGAATTGCTGCAGAAAACGCCAAATTTGGTCAACCGGAAATAACTTTAGGTTTTATTCCGGGAGGCGGAGGAACCCAAAGGCTGCCTCGTCTGGTGGGAACTGCCAAAGCCAAGGAATTGATCTTCAGCGGTAAAATAATAAATGCTGCCGAAGCATATCAGATAGGACTGGTCAATAAAGTTGTCCCGCTAAAAGATTTGATAAACGAATCAGTTGCCATGGCTGAGAGCTTCATAAAGCACTCCAGTTTGATACTGCAATTCTGCAAAACGGCTATAGACACTGGTATGCAAATGGATCTGGAATCCGGACTGGAACTGGAAATCGGCTTATGGGCAGAAAGCTATGCCACCGAGGATCATCATGAAGGAATTGCAGCATTTATTGAAAAACGCAAGCCACAATTTAAAGACAAATAACACCTACCAAAAAAATAAGGAGGTTAAGCGATGTTTGATATTAAGAAGATAACGGTATTGGGAGCCGGAGCTATGGGCAACGGCATAGCACAAGTAAGTGCACAGGCAGGGTATCAGGTTATTATGCAGGATATTACCGAAGAAGCTTTACAAAAAGGAATGGGCACGATAAGAAAGAGCCTGGATAGAATGGCAAGCAAAGGCAAAATAGCTCCGGAAAAAGTTGATGAAACTTTATCCAGGATCAAAACTACCGTAGATTTGGAAGAAGCTGCGAAGGATGCTGATTTGGTTATCGAAGCAGTGCCGGAAATTCTTGATTTAAAAATCGAAATTTATAAGCGCCTGGACGCCGTATGCAAACCGGAAGCTATTTTTGGTTCCAATACTTCAACTTTACCTATTACGGTTTTGGGAGCAGCCACCAAACGCCCACAGCAAGTGTGCGGCATTCATTTTATGAATCCGGTGCCGGTAATGCCGGGTGTAGAGCTGATCAAAGGCCGCCTTACATCAGATGAGGTAATGGAAGTAGCCGTAAATTATGTTAAAAACATTGGTCGTGAAGCATGTCTGGCTGTTGACTATGCCGGCTTTATTGTAAGCCGTTTACTGGATGTAGTTCAGAATGAGGCCTGCAAACTGGTTATGGAAGGGAATGCTCCGGAAGAAATCGACAAAGCTATGAAACTTTGTGCCAACTGGCCCATCGGTCCCTGTGCTTTAATGGACCTGGTTGGGTTGGATATTGTTGAACATGGACTGGGAACCCTGGAAAATGACCTGGGTCCGGAATACAAAGCTGCCCCCCTGCTCAGGCAGATGGTTCGCGCAGGTGAACTGGGCAGAAAAACCGGCCGGGGATTTTATGAATACAACAAATAGCAGCATTTTGTTTAAGTAAAGTAATTATAGGAGGGTTTTTTAAGTGAGCAAGAACGATTATGTGATTATCAGTGGTGTTCGTACTCCTTTTGGCCGTTTTGGCGGTTCATTAAAGGATGTTAATGTAATTGACCTGGGTGCTGAAGTAATGAAGGAAGCTATGCAGCGTGCAGGTTTAAAACCTGAGCAGATTGACGAAGTATGGTGGGGATGTGGCGACA
>LSQX01391570.1_pt1 | contig 19565 bp, 15 predicted proteins | sample 654561 | NCBI WGS metagenome assembly LSQX01 (sample SAMN04489861, study PRJNA283612) | anaerobic digester metagenome | isolation source: 4 biogas reactors fed with cattle manure at either 37C or 55C with and... | place: Denmark: Kongens Lyngby | collected 2014
GCGCCAACGGCTGCGGCAAGTCCACTTTGTTAAAGATTATAAACGGTATCACGGAACCCGATAAGGGGGTCTGTGAGCCGGGCTACAGCCAGGTTGTGGGCTACTACGACCAGGAGGTAATGCTGTTAAACGACGAAAATACGGTGATTGAGGAGCTTATTGAAGCGGACAATTCCCTTCTCCCCGCCCAGGCAAGGAATATCTTGGCATCCTACGGTTTTTACGGCGACGACGCTTTCAAAAAGGTAATCAATCTTTCCGGGGGGGAACGGGCAAGGCTTTCCATTGCCAAACTGGTGTTGAAAAAGGTTACCTTCCTTATTCTCGACGAACCCACCAACCACCTGGACATCCCCTCCAAGGAGGTGTTCGAGGAGGCTTTGCTTAACTTTGAAGGCACCGTCCTTGCCGTTTCCCACGACAGGTATTTTATTAAAACCATAGCCACCCGGATTATCGAAATCGATAAGGAAGGTTATGAAAACGGGTATTTCGACTTTAAGGGAAATTATGAACTGTTCCTTCAGAAGCGGCAGAAGATTCCCCCGGCAGTATCAAACGATAAGACTAAATCCTCCCGGGGGGAATACGAGGCCGAAAAGAAGGCAAGAAGCCGGAAGCGGTTAAGGGAAAAGCGTTTTGGTTTTTTGTCTGAGGAAATCCCCCGCCTTGAGGAAAGACTTAAAATACTTGAAAAGGAATATTCGGAATATTCCGCCGACTATGTAAAGTTGGGGGCACTTTATGAGGAAATAACCGGCATTAAGGCACAACTGGATTCTCTTTACGACGAATACCTTACCCTGGAAGAAAACTGCGAATAATAATATCCTCCCGGAAATATAAATATAACATAAATATAACGGGAGGAAACTGTATGTTCATCTATACCATAAAGGCATCAAGTCTAAAGTTCTTTCTGGTGCTCATTTTGTCCGTGGCGGCCCTGGTCACCCTTATTTCGGTTATCCCGGAATATGATTCCGCCGGGGATGCGGCTGTGGTTGCCATCAATTACGGCAAGGTCAAAACCAACGGCGACAGGGTGGGCTTTATTTCCACCTTCGGCTATGCGGTGAACCCCGAAGGCTACGAAACCGAAACGGTGAAAATACCCGAAACCTTTGACGCCGCCTACGTGGAATACAACGAAATCCAGCGGTCCCAGGGACTTAATCTCAAATCCTACCGGGGCAAAACCGTAACCAGGTATTCCTATTACATAACCAACTACGAAGGCTACAACGGCAAGGTTATGATAACCCTCCTTGTTTACAAAAACCGCATTATCGGCGGCGACGTTACGGGTATGGAGGGAGAGGGTTTCGTCCACGGTTTTGAAAGGACTTAAAATAAATTTTTCCGGCTATAATATATCTGCCAGACCAGAACGAAAGGCGGATAATTATGACAAAGCACCCCTTTATAGCCGGAATGATAATAGGGTTTTGCGTCATTCTTATAATTATGATAATAGGGCTTATCGTCTTCCCGGAGCTTATTTACATCTACCGGGCGGTAAACAGGTATTTCACGGGATAAATTATTATCGGAGGTTACAATGCCGGGTTCAAAAACAAGGTTGGATAAGGTTTTGTCCCAGAGCAACGTTTTAAGCCGTTCCCGGACCAGGACGGCGGTAAGGCAGGGACGGATTTCCGTCAACGGGATAATTGTAAAATCGGCTGAGGAAAAGGTGTCCGAGGAGGATATCATTTCCCTTGACGGCGTTCAGATAAACCGCCGGGAGTTTTTCTATATCATGCTGAACAAACCGGCAAGTTACGTCTGTTCCACCGACGACCCGGCTTCCCCCACCGTACTTAATCTCCTTGACAAAAAGGACCTGCCCCAGAACCTGTTCCCTGCCGGAAGATTGGACAAGGATACGGTGGGCTTTGTCTTTCTCACCAACGACGGAAACCTTGCCCATAACCTGCTTTCCCCCAAAAAACACATTGAAAAGCTTTATTATTTCGAATGCAGAAACCCCCTTTCGGCTGAGGATATTTCCCGCCTTGAAACGGGGGTTGTTCTTGACGGCGCCCCCACAAAACTCGCCAAGATAGACTGTAACGGGAACAGGGGAACAATTGCTCTCACCGAGGGAAGATACCACCAGATAAAACGGATGTTCGGCTGTGTCGGCAACGAAATTACCTTCCTTAAGCGGATTGCCTTCGGGGGTATATACCTGGATGAAAAATTGAAAGAGGGGGAATACCGGCATCTTACCGTGGAGGAAATCAGAATATTGAAAAATAATGTATAATTTCTTAATTATCTGCCGCATTATGCAATTTAACCAAACGGGATTATAAATTTTTAGGTAAATATCCTCTTTCATTCCGGTATCTTTTTTGTTATGATATAGGTTAGTAATTTATGCAGGGTATTAAACTGCAAATCAGGAGGTTAATACATGGCAAGCGTTTTATTCAAACACATTTATAAGAGATTCCCCGGCGGAGTTACCGCTGTTTCGGATTTCTGTCTCGAAGTAAAGGATAAGGAATTTTTAGTTCTCGTTGGTCCTTCCGGTTGCGGAAAAACCACCACTTTACGAATGATAGCCGGTCTTGAAGAAATCACCGACGGCGAGCTTTTCATAGATAGCAAGCGGGTGAACGACGTAGCTCCCAAAGACAGGGATATCGCAATGGTGTTCCAGAACTACGCTCTTTACCCCCACATGACGGTCTTTGACAACATGGCCTTCGGTCTTAAACTCCGTAAGGTAAGAAAAGAAGAAATCAAACGCCGCGTTGAAGAAGCCGCAAGAATCCTTGACATTTCCCACCTTCTTGACAGACGCCCCAAGGCTTTGTCCGGCGGTCAGAAACAGCGTGTCGCGCTTGGCCGTGCTATAGTGCGGGAACCCAAAGTGTTCCTTCTCGACGAACCTCTTTCCAACCTCGACGCCAAGCTCCGTGCCACCACACGAAGCGAGCTTATAAAACTCCATCAGAGACTTAAAACCACCTTCATTTACGTTACCCACGACCAGGTGGAAGCCATGACCATGGCAACCCGCATAGTGGTTATGAAGGACGGCTTTATCCAGCAGGTTGACACACCTCAAAACCTCTATGACTACCCCGTAAATACCTTCGTTGCCGGCTTTATAGGCACTCCCCCCATGAAGTTCCTTAACGGCAAGCTGGTTAAGCCCAAGGGAAGCGACAATGTTTACTTCGAGTTTGCCAACGGCAGGGCGAAGTTCCTCGTTCCCAAGGAAAAGGTTGAAGAAGATGCAATCCAGCCCTATATCGGCAAGGAAGTTATCGTGGGTATCCGTCCCGAAAACCTCCATGACGATCCCGAATACGTAAGCAAGAATCCCGAAGCCCTTTTGGACAGCTATGTGGAATTCACCGAACTTATGGGTTCCGAAATTTACCTCTACCTCACCGTCGCCAAGACCGACGACGAACTTGAGGATGAAATAAATATGATAGCCCGTGTTCCCTCCCGTTCCAAGTCAAAAGCAGGCGACAACATAAAGGTAGCCATAGATACCTCGGCAATCCATATCTTCGACAAGGAAACCGAACAGGCTATAATCCATTAACACATAAAGTTAGCGGGGCGTGAAACACGCCCCGCTTTTTTATTGTAATTTTTATTAAAAATTTTATAAAAGGTATTGACAATCACTTGACCATATGATACAATCATATTCGGCAAATGGATAATATATACAGAATGTTCAACTGATGCTAATTTATTGAAAATCTCTTAAAGCGATTCCGGTAGTTTAAGATGAAAAATCCTATATGCAAGGAGTTAAAATCATTATGGACGGCAATCCTAAGAAGCTTCATATCTGCGTAGTAGGAATGGGTTTCGGCAGGATGTTCACCGATATTTATCTCGCGCACCCGGATGTCGCAAAGGTGTCAGTCTTTGACACAAACAGCGAACTGTTAAAACAGATTGCCAAAGCAGATCCCCGCCTGTCGGTTTACGACAGCTTTAAACAGATACTTGATGACCCGGACCTGGATGCGGTTCATCTCGTAACACCCATACCCTTACACGAGGAACAGTCGGTTACGGTACTGGAATCCGGCAAGCACTGCGCCTGCACCGTTCCCATGTCAATGTCCCTGAAGGGTATCGAACGAATCGTCAAGGCCAAGAACGCCAGCGGCAAAAAGTATATGATGATGGAAACAAGTATGTACACATACCACTTTTTCCATGTAAAGCATCTGATTGAATCGGGTTCTCTCGGTAAAATCCAGTTTTTACGGGGCGCTCATTATCAGGAGATGGCTGGCTGGCCGGATTATTGGAGAGGACTGCCCCCCATGTATTACGCAACTCATGCCATAGCTCCCCTTGTGGGACTGGCGGGATCGAAAGTAAAGAGCGTTATATGTTTGGGCTCGGGCACAATGGATAAAGCCCTGACCGAACAGTACGGCAATCCCTACCCCCTAGAAACCGCGCTGCTGACGTTTGAAAACAACATCAAAGCCGAAGTAACCCGCTCATTGTTCGAAACGGCGAAGGAGATACAGGAAGGCTTCTTTGTCTATGGCAGCAAGCAGTCCTTTGAATGGGGTTTTACCGAATATAACGACCTGTACATCACAACCGCTGCCGATACTGCATACACGGGCAGGGGGGGTATCTTTGAGATATACAACGGCGGAATTCCGGTCCATAACGAGGGTTTGCCCAAAGACTTACGCAAGTTTTCCGCAAATATCCCCATAGACCCAGAAGATACAAAACGGATTTTATCCGCCAAGGAGGGCAGCAGTCATCACGGCTCTCATCCCCATCTTGTGCATGAATTTGTAACGGCGATTGCGGAGGATAAGGAACCCTTCGTATCGGCGGAACTTGCGGCAAATATCTGCGCCGCCGGTATCTGCGCCCACGAATCGGCTATGAAGGACGGTAAAAAGATTGATATACCGCAATTCTGAAAGGCGATAATATAAATAACAGACAAATATCTCAAAATAAACGAAACTTACCTTTATTCTGAATACAAAATTGTAAATATAAAGGAGCAATTTGAAAATGCTTACCATTTCAAACCTGTCAAAATCCTACACACCTGGGAAATTCGCGGTTAACAACCTTTCCCTTACCATCGAAGACGGGGATATTTACGGCTTTATCGGCCACAACGGGGCGGGAAAAACCACCACCCTTAAGGCAATCACGGGAATACTCCCCTATGACAACGGAACGGTTATCTTCAACGGCATCGACCTTGCCAAGGAACCCATTAAGTTCAAATCCAATCTCGCATATATTCCCGACAATCCGGATATATACGAATCCATGTCGGGGATAAAATACATCAACTTCATTGCCGACCTGTATGAAACCCCCCAGGATATACGGGACGCCAATATCCGCCGCTTCGGGGACGCCTTTGAAATGACCCAGCACCTCGGTTCCCCCATATCCTCCTACTCCCACGGTATGAAGCAGAAGCTGGTGCTTATTTCCGCCTTGGTGCATGAGCCGAAGCTCCTTGTGCTTGACGAACCCTTTGTGGGGCTTGACCCCAAAGCCGCCCATATCCTGAAACAGCTTATGCATGATATCTGCAAAAAGGGCGGGTCGATATTCTTTTCCACCCATGTGCTGGAGGTGGCGGAAAAGCTCTGCAACAAAATCGCCATCATAAAGAACGGAGAGCTTATAAGAAGCGGAAATACCGACGAAGTGAGGGGGGATTCCTCCCTTGAGGATCTGTTCCTTGAACTTGCGGAATGAGGGAGTGTAAAAGTGAAAAACAAATTATTGTTGCTTACTAAGGTTAATCTGACCTCGGTGCTTTCCCCCATGATGGTGGTATCCAATAAAGATACCGATTCCAAAGGCAAAAAAATCGGTTATTCAATTCTTTTCGGGTTTATAATTATTTATTTCGCCTTCCTTGTCGGGGGCATGACCCATTTTATGTACGGCAGTCTGAAGGAAGCCAACTTAGACTTGCTCATCCCCGGCATATTCATGGTGGGCGCCAGCTTTATGATTCTGACAACCTGCTTTTTTTCCGCCCACGGCTATCTTTTCGGCGCCAAGGATCTGGATATGCTGTTTTCCTTCCCCATTTCCCACAGGGACATCTTTATTTCAAAATTTTTAATGCTTTATTTCTACGACCTTATGTTCTCGATGATAATCTTCGGTGTGTCGGGGGTTGTTTACTGTGTTGAGTCCTCCGCAGGGTTAATGGGATGGCTTGTGATAATAATCGGAACCTTTATTCTCCCCTTCCTCCCCCTCACGGTGGGAGTGCTTATATCCTACTTAGTGGGGCTGGCATTACGGAGAGTTAAGCAGAGAAAGGCTATAACCACCATTATGGCGGTTGCGGTTTCCGTTGCCATAATAATCTTTTTCAATATGACTTCCCTTCAGCAATACATTGTCGAGCACAGCGCCGACATTTTCAAGGCAATCAAGTCCTACTATCCCCCCGCCGGACTGCTGGTGAAATCCATTGACGGCGATATTTTAAGCTTTTTACTGTTTGCGGTTATAAATATTCTGCCGATGGTAATCCTCCTTCCCCTGCTTTCAACCCGTTTCGCCTCCATAGTGGCTGCCTATGCCTCGTCGTCGGCAAAGGCGGATTATAAATTCCGTTCCCAGAAGCAGGCAAAAAAGATCGACACCTGTTTCAGAAAGGAATTCAAAAAAATCTTTTCGTCGCCGGTATATATCCTCAACTGCGGTGTGGGAATTATCATGCTTTTGGTATTCAGCATTTCCCTGTTCCAGGGCGCAGGCTCAAACGGATTCAGCTTTACTTTTGCGGGAGCCGAATATGCTCCTCTGGTGGCGATGTTCGCAATAATGGTGTGCTGTACCATGGTTTCCACCACCTGCTGTACCTTCTCCCTTGAGGCAAAAACCTTCTGGATATACAAAACCGCCCCGGTGGACGAAAAAACCGTTTTCGAAGCCAAAGCCCTTGCCAACGAGATGCTTTATATCCCCTTTATCGTGATTTTCGGGATAATATATGCCTTTCTCTTAAAGATGGATATGATTGACCTTATTCTTGTAATGCTTGTCCCCATAGTGGGGGTGATTTGTTCCTCCTACTTCGGGCTTATCGTCAACCTTGCCTTCCCCAAGATGAACTGGAAGAACGAAACCCAGGTTATAAAGCAGTCGGCAAGCGTGATGCTATCCATGTTTGTCTCAATAGGATTCAACACCCTTATAATCATACTTTCGGTGGTGGCGCTGAGTAATCTAAGCATAAGCATTACCGAAGTCATGCTCTGCCTGCTGGTTATTTACCTTCTGATTATGGTGTTACTGGAATACTGCCTGAGAACCTGGGGCGTTAAAAAGTACAGAAAGCTGTATTAACGAAAATATACTAAAACCGGCAGAATCGACTCTGCCAGTTTTTTTATTCAATAATGATATATCCTTTTTACCTTATTTTCGCCAATTCTTTATTCTGTACCGCCTTTTGTCATAATAATACTGTTCCAGGGAGGCTTCGGTAAACGCCTCCTCGTCTTCGGACACCTCTTCGTGTTTGGGTAAAGTCTTCTGAATCTGCTTAATTCTGAAAATCAGTTCCTCAACACTGTTTCTTGTTTCCTCTCCGGAGGGAATAACGGTGATATCTTCAAGCTTATCGCTATAGGAACCGGATAAATAAAGGGAAAGCTTGGCGCAGGCGGGACCCGCCAGTTCATATAATACGCTGGAGGCTAAAATAATGGTAAGTAAGGCATTCCCCATATCCCCGCCAAGAGTTCTGGCTCCAAGGGACGCCAAACCTATTGCCACCCCCGCCTGGGGTATCAGTGCCAGTCCCAAATAATTTCTGACCGGTTCGGGCTTTTTTACAATCAAAGCCCCGAGGAATGCGCCGGCATATTTACCTACGATTCTGATTACAAAATACAAAACCCCCACTATAATGAGTGGTGTGGTTCCCACGGAACCGGCGGAAGTAAGGGCGCTTAAATCAAAGCAAAGGCCGCTGCGGACAAAGAACAGAAGCAAAATCGGGGGGCTGAAATACCCCATCTGTCTGAAAAATTTTTCGTCTTTGCTTACATTTATATAGATTGTCCCCATAGACATACATCCGAGCAAAGGCGACACGTCCAAAATGGTACAGATGCCGCAAAACGCGAATAAAACGGCAATCCCGATTATCAGTTTATTGTCGTCAGAGCGTTTTACCGGCATAAGCACCTTTAAAAGCCAGCCGAACACACCGCCCAATGCAAGCACCGCTATATTTATAAATATGGGTTTCAGAACAGATATAACACTAAACGCTTCGCCTGAAATGCTGGAAAGAGAAATTGAAATAGCCATACTGTAGGCAACCAACCCCACGACATCATCAAGGGCAACCACCTGTAAAAGGGTGTCGACAAAATTCCCCCTTGCCCCTGTCTGCCTGATTGTCATCATTGTCGAAGCGGGGGCCGTGGCAGCGGCTAAAGCGGACAATACCATGGAAAAGGCAAAATTCAGCTTCAAAATAAAATATGTCAGTATAAAAACCAGAACCGAAGCAAGCAAAGATTCAAACAAGGTTATAACTATAACTTTTCCGGCGTTTTTCCTCAACGTGCCGAACCTGAAAAATTCACCGGTGCTGAATGCGATAAAAGCCAAAGCGATATCCGACAAAAAATCCATGCCGTCTATCACCTGTTCGGGTATCAGGTTTAAAAAATACGGACCTATCAGTATTCCGGTAATAATATACGCCGTAACGTTGGGGAGTCTCAGCTTTTTTGTCACCCTGGTAAACGCGAATCCCCCGAAAAGCATCAAAGCGATGGATATTATTATTTTAGCTGTTTGAGAGGTATTATTAATGCTGTTCTGGAAGAAATTCAACACAATTTCCGCCTCCTAAGATACTCATAAAAACGTAATTTTTTTGCAGAGTAACTCATTGTAATATTTTTCCAAACCGTTGTCAAGTTTAAATTGCCTTTAAATGCTCGGCTTGCCGATGATTTTTTTGCTTATTGATAACTTAATAAAGCATTAAAACCCGGCAGTAAAAACTTCCGGGTTTATATATTTTAAAATATTTATATCAAGGAACCGAATATTATGCTGTTAAAAATTTAAGTGCCGGTTCCTCATCAAGGGGTTTGCTTATCGGATATCCCTGAACTTTATCGCAGTCGCATTCTTTTAAATACTTTAACCGATATTCGTATTCAACACCCTCCGCAATCGTGTGATGCCCGTGTTTATGGGCTATCGAAATAATATCGCTCCGTCCTTAATACCGGTAGTTTTTCCTCGGTCTGAGTTAAAAAGCCGCGTGGCATATAGTGCCACACGGCTGACTTGTACATGATTTAATAAATTACAGGCTTTAATACGACTTATCAGGCATAACAAGGATGTCATGTGAAGTAAAATTACCGCCTCTTTATTATTGAATATTTTGTAATATTGCCCTTAATAGCTTAACAATCAAACCGATATTTTGTATATAGTACCAAAATTTTCAATATTTTTATATGATACTTGAAATAATTTGCGATGTGTGATAACATAATTGACAAGTATTTGATAGAGGCGCGGAAATCAATAGTAAGCCGGGACAAACGGTCATTCACCGTCGGCCCAAAGGGATTTTCGCCGAAGCTCGGTGGTCTTGAATGAAGCCGCCGACGCTGGGGTGGCGCAGAATATGCGTCAGACTGTCACGTATGTGAAGCGCTATCATAGCAATAACGCAGACAAATTGGTGTTTATTGCCGTGACTGGCCAAGTCACGGCATTTTATTTTTATACAATTAAATTATAGAAAGGGATTTATTATGAAAAGAATAACCGCAGCAATTCTCACCGTATTATTAATTGCCATTACGCTTGTATCCTGCACACCCGGCGCCGGCGGAGCCGGCAACATTGCCGAAGCCAAATCGATAGCCGATCTTAAAGGCATGAAAATCGCCGCGCAGTCGGGTACCTTCCACGCGGATGCCGCAAAACAGATCGAAAACGTCAAGCTGACAACCTACCCCGAGTTCACCGATATGTTAGTCGCCCTACAGACCGGCACCATTGACGGCTATATTGCCGAAGAACCCACCGCCAAGTCGGTGTGCTCAAGCGACTCAAGTCTTGCATATATTCCCCTGGTGAATAACGATACGGGCTTTACCGTCACCGCCGCCGACGTGGGTATCGCAGTGGGTCTTAAAACCGGCTCGGATCTCAGAGAGCGTATTAATGAAGTTCTCGCAACCATCACCGACGAAGTGCGGGACAATCTCATGCTTGAAATGATTAAGCTCAGCGCAGGTGAAAAACTGACCTCATATTCCCTTGTTTCCGAAACTCCCGACACAACCGAAGGCGTTCTCAAAGTTGCCATGGAGTGTGCCTACGCTCCCTATAACTGGACCGAAACCTCGGATTTCTCTCTGGGCGCAGTAAAAATCGCAAATGACCAGGGCGCAAACTATTATGCCAACGGCTATGATGTCAGAGTCGCCCAGTATATTGCCGACAATCTGGGTATGAAGCTTGAAATATACAGCTACGAATGGGACGCCCTCCTTCCCGCAATCCAGTCGGGTGCTGTTGACGCCATTATCGCAGGCATGAGCCCCACAGCCGAACGGGAAGAACAAATTGATTTTACAAACGTTTACTACGAGTCCACCCTCGTGGTCATCTATAAGAAAAAATAATGCAGTTTTTACGTGATGTCGCAGATATACTTATAAAGCACTACCCATCCCTTCTGCGTGGGGTGGGTTTTACCCTGTTAATATCTCTTGTAAGCACGGTCATAGGTCTTTTTATCGGGCTGTTTACCGGAATAATCCGTACTGCACCCCAATCGAAAAACAGGTTTATCAGGGTACTTCAAAAGATAGTCAGAATAATAATTTCAATATACGTTGAAATTTTTCGGGGCACGCCCATGATGGTACAGGCAATGGTTATATACTGGGGATATGCCTTTGCCACCGGCGGTGTCACCCTTCCCCTGGTCCCGGCGGGTATTTTCATCGTCTCAATCAACACCGGCGCTTACATGACGGAGATAGTCCGCGGTGGTATCATCTCGATAGACAAGGGACAGTTCGAGGGGGCGGCTGCCGTCGGCATGAGCCACTGGCAGACTATGTTCCATGTTATTCTACCCCAGGTTTTACGCAATATCCTGCCTTCGGTCAGCAACGAGTTTGTAATAAACATAAAGGACACCTCGGTTCTCAACGTCATAGGTGTCACCGAACTTTATTTCTTTGCGGGAATTATCAAGCGCCAGAATTTCCAGACCTTCCAGACCTACCTGATTGTCTGTGTACTTTACTTCATCATGACCTTTACCGTCACACGGTTATTGCGTCTTGCGGAAAAGAAGCTTGCGGGCAAGGACAATTATGTCATCTTCGGTTCCCAGACAGATCCCGAAGCCGAAATACATATCAAAGGGGGAACCGTACCGAATGACTGATTACAATAACAACTACACAGGTCCCGTGATCGAGCTTCGCAATCTCCGCAAGCGTTTCGGGGACCATGAGGTGCTTACCGACATCAACCTTTCGGTCAGCCGGGGTGAGGTGGTCACAATAATCGGGGCGTCGGGTTCTGGGAAAAGCACCATGCTCCGGTGCATCAACCTGCTGGAAACCCCGACTTCCGGCGTTATACTCTACAACGGCAAAAACATTCAGACCGAAATCGACTCGTTATACCGTTACCGCGCCCGGGTGGGGATGGTTTTTCAGCAGTTTAATCTCTACAACAATATGAATGCCCTGGAAAACTGCGTCATCGGTCAGGTCAAAGTGCTGAAGCGTACCCGCGAGGAGGCTAAAAAAACAGCCCTGGAGTACCTTGACAAGGTGGGTATGAAGCAGTTTATAAACGCCAAGCCCGCCCAGCTTTCCGGCGGACAGAAGCAGCGGGTGGCAATTGCCCGCAGCCTTTCCATGTCCCCCGAGGTGATTCTCTTTGACGAACCCACTTCCGCCCTTGACCCGGAAATGGTGGGGGAGGTGCTGTCGGTCATGAAAGCCCTTGCCCAGAGCGGTCTTACCATGCTGGTGGTCACCCACGAAATGAGCTTTGCAAAGGAAGTCGCAGACCGTGTCGTCTTTATGGATAAGGGAATTATCGAAGAGGATAACAGCCCTGAGGTTATCTTCAATCATCCCGAAAAGGAAAGAACCCGGGAATTCCTTGCGCGTATATTAGGCAGATAAATACTGTAACAATAATGGCTTGATATCTGTGTTTAACAGGTGTCAAGCCATTAGGTTTTACCTTCTCCTCGTTTGGAGTATAGTATTCCTATTACTACTTACTGTTAATTATCCCGATATAGTTTAGATGAACTGCTCTTGAATTACATTTAATTTTAATAACCGGGTCTTACAAAAACCGTTGAATTATCGATTCATCTAAAAATTCCATCTGCTCATCCGTATGAAACCAGTGTTCACCGTTTTCCATAACAGAAACATTTGCGCCGTACCGGTCGGCAAAATTATTGATTGTTTCGATGGATTGCAGATTGTCCCTGCTTCCGTATAATATTTCGGTGGGAATGTTCCAGACAATCGGATTATTTCTCACCCATGAAAGATAATGCCACGACAGGGTTTCACCGAAAGGTGTAAAAATTTCTTTTTTTATTTCCAGTTCCTCTTCGGTGGTGTTCGCCCATACCAGCATATCGGCAATCAGTTTTTCCATATTCACTATGGGTGAAATAAAGAACGCCTTTTCTATATGTTTGTTCCCCAAAGAATGCAATGCAAAATACGCACCGATACTGTTTGCGATAAGATAAATTTTTTCGTAACCGAAGGAAACGGAATCGAAACAGTCACTGAATTCCTTTTCCGCATCCCGGGGAGTACAGGCTTTATAATCAAGTCCGGTTACATCACAATTAGGGAATAAAATCTTGTAATGCTCGGCTTCTTGACTGCTACCGCCTTTTCCGTGAATATATATAATTAAGTCTTTCAAGCTGATAATAACCTCTTTATGTTTTGATTAGCCTAAACTGCTTGTCTTAACTTCTGTGAAAACATCACGCTGTTTTTTATTGCTTCTTTTTACGAAAGTACAGTACTGCTAAAACAGCTGCGGCAAGCGCAACCGCTCCGCCGATAACATAAAGCCATATATCAGATGAAGCAACCGGCTCCGATACATCCGAATCAGTTTTACTTGTATCGGATGGAGCTGAATCGGATATGGTTGAGTCAGACTCTTCCGCCGATGTATCACCTGGTTTATTGCTTTCGTATTCCGCCTTTTCGGCGTCCTTTGACAGACTTACGATTTTATTAAGCTTTGAAAGGTCTGCATTTATGGCTTGAGCGGCGTCCGTATTATCTGTAATTTCCTGTATTGCCGTTGCCGCTTCATTCGCTTTGTCGATATCAAGCTTTTCGGGCAGCCCGTCGATAATGTCGGTAATTTGTTTTGCCTGTTCCGTGCCGAGCACGCCGGCGGGAACAATAACCTCATTGATTCTGCGGATTATGAAATCAAGCTGGGCATTTGCCGCTTCGTTGGCGGCAAGCGTGGGCGACAGCGCATTGGTTGCATATGCATATTGCTTAAGGAAGCCGGCGGAACCGTGGGAAACGAAACTCAGATACTCGAAGTATGCAATACCGTCCGCTTTGTATCTTGAAGCTATTGCCTGATTCAGAATTTCGGTATCCGAAAGGTTGCGGTATGCGCCGCAGCCCATGAACAGGTAAGCCTTTTCGCCGGTCATACCCGCAAACTCGTCAAGCCTTGACTGTAAAATGCTTTCGCCGTAAGTCATCGGATAAATGGCGTCAAGCAGCCCTTCCTTCAGCCATAATGAAGTGTTCTGACAGTATGTGGCAAGCCGGGTGTCGTTTGCGACTGCTGCGGATAGATATATATCGGGGCGAAGGTCGTCGGTCAGCTGTCTTACGCTTTTAACCATATCGGTTACGAATTCCGATTTAAACCGAATCCAGTCATTCCAGACAGGATGGGAAGACATCTGCTGCGCCAGTTCATCAAAGACGGTTTCGTCAAGGTTAGTGTATTTCGCCAAAAACAGTTCTTTTGTCTTATCGTCATAACCGTAGTCAACGCCGCTGTTGGTGCCGGGGTAGCGGATATAGTCAAGCTGAAGCCCGTCTATATCGTAATTTTCGAATATGTGTGTCAGATACTCAAGGAAGTACTGTTTGTATTCCTCATCAGCCGGATTCCAGAAGCCGTCGGATTCATCGTTTTCAGTTCCTTCCGGTTTATTGGATTTGGTCAGCCATTCGGGCTTTTTTGTCTTGTCACCGAGAGAATTGGCGTAAACGGGAACCGTTAATATAAGCTCGATACCCGCTTTTTTACATTCCTCAACGTAATAAGCGAGGATATCCTGACCCCTAAGCGTAGATTTCTGCTTAAAGGGAAAATGGTCCGGCAGCGGGAATACCGCGTTCTGACCGTTGTTTATACCCAAATTGAGCTGGTTTATATTTGCTGCTTTAAGTCTTTGAACCACCTTTTCCACTTCGGATTTGTTCTTTTCAATGGTTTCATGCCATACGCCGCGAAGCTCGACGGCAGGCTGTTCGACTATGCGGTAGCTGAGGCTGTCGATTTCTTCGAATATACGGTTTCTTTCGGTTAGAGTCATTTCCGAGTAATCGATACTGTCCGAAAGCGCTTTGATATCCTGTTCGATTTCATCGTAGGGTATAACCAGAAAGTCAGCTTTGGCGGCTTGTAATTGTTCTCTGACAGTGTTTATTTTCAGGTCAACCGACTTTTTAAGGTGCTCCCCGCCATAGGTGACGGTAATGGATTTTTTATCGGACGCAATCGTTACGCTTGCGCCTAAAATGCCATACATCCTTAAAAAGCTCCTGTCGGCGTACTCCGTGGCGGAAACGACAAAGCCGCCGGACGGCACGGTGTTGTCATTACCGCCGGAGGATATGATGATACCTTCTGCGTCGACAACGAATTCATAACCGTAACCGTTTGTCTGGGTTTTGCCGGGTTTGTCATAGATAATGAAAGTGTTGGAATATCTGGGCTGGTTAAAGCCGGTAACAGCATGGGAAACTGTGAAATAAGGCGAAACGATACTGTCGTCGGAGACGATTATGCGGGAAGATACGGAGTCGTAAATAACATAATCTCCGACTTTTATATTTTCAATCAGCCATTCCACTTTATTACCTGTCGCCGACACCACCATACCGCCTTCGGGTATTTTAAGGTTTTTCCCCTTAATATCACCGCCGGGGATAATTTCGGTAACTTTTCCGTCAGCGTCAACAATAACGTTGTGCCCGTATTCGTTCTGCTCCGTTGTTGCTTTACCGAAATAAACGACGGATGTATCAGCCCATCTTGTGGCATTAACGGCGTCTATAAAATATACCCGTTCCCGACTGTTTTTCTCTGCTCTTACGAAATCAGCCGCAAAGGGTGTAAGGGTCAGTACCGCAAGCAGTATTGCAAACACTTTATTTTTTAAGCTCATTAACGGTTTCCTCCGGAAGCTATGGTTTTATAATTGTAACATCATTTATGTTAATAAATCAAGTAAAACCGTTTTGAAAAAGCAGTATCAAGAACAGTTGATGAAAATACAATGAGAGAAAGGCGTTTATATGAAGTTATTGCCACTCGTCATTACCTCCTCATGGTATAACGGGTGAAAAAAGAACAGTTCCCAATGGACTGTTGTATCATTTACGAAGTATGCGTTTGTCATAAAAGCGGAAAAGTCTCGTTTTATCCTGTTTTAATTGAATATTATCGCCTCTGGCACACATTCCAAAAAATTATTTGAAAATAATAAAAATACTTCTTGACATTTTCTTATGTCTGTGATATAGTAGTAAAGTATTCAAAATAATTACTTTAATCCTCACATTTATTGCGGATCATTGTTTTTTGATGGTAGCAAAAATATGTGGGTTTTGTTTTTTTGGGTGCACAAATTTATTTTTATGGAGGTACCCAATGAACAAAGGTACAGTTAAGTGGTTTAATGCAGCGAAAGGTTTCGGCTTTATTGCCAACGACAATGGCGGAGATGATGTATTCGTACATTTTTCGGCTATCGTGTCCGAAGGATACAAGTCTTTAGATGAAGGTCAGAAGGTCACTTTTGACACAGAAAAAGACCCTAAGAACAGCCGTAAGCTTAAAGCGGTTAACGTTCGGCTTGCTTAAATAGCAGCGTCCGACACAAGCGGGACAGAGTAAAATCTGTCCCGCTTTTTTATATTATTCCCGATAATACGGCAGCCCCTATTCAATTACCCTGCCTTCGATGAATGTTATTTTCACACCGCTGCCGTCATTCTCAACCCGGGCTTTAAAACCGCCGGGAACATACATTGTGGTATTATAAATTATTCCGAACCTTTCGGCGATAATATCATAAATCGAGGACAATGTGCTGTTATTGTTGAAAATCAGAACAAAACCGCTTTCGGGCACCGTAACCTTTTCATCATAAGACCAAATCGTGCCGTTATCAAGGTTGTTGCCATATTCCGAAATCACATATCCCCCGTTTCCGTCGGGTATGAAAGACAATATCTTAGCATACCTCAGTCCCAGTTCCGAGGATGTGTAGCTGTTTTTATCGCCGTCGCGAAGCATCACCGTGTTAACGGAATTGATTAACGGTTTGTTGAAATCGGAGATTGTAACGGTGTACTCCTTGCCGTTATTATAGTCAAAACTGACCTTTTCGGGCTCTGCGATGCCGAATATGTTGTCGTACATCGTCATGTTGGCGCCCTCAAGCCGGCGTACCTGATAATAAGTAATCGGATAAAGCACAACGTTGTTATAGAATTTCGAATACTGTTGGGGAATACCCCGCCTGCTGTACGGAATGCGGTCGGTCAGTATGGTGTTGTTATACATCTCGACATAGTCGCAGGCAATTTGAGTACCGTCACCCCGGTCCCTGCCGCCATGGGCATCAAACACATGATAAATCGCTTCGCCCATCTGTATATTATATCGCGCGATATAGCCAGAGCCCGGACTGCCGTCGGCCGCAACGGAATGGCGGTCGAAGTTGAACAGGTTGTATTCGATTACTGCTTCCGATGCCTTACTCAGACAAATGCCGTAACCGAACCCGTTTCTCTGGTTATGATGGATGAAGTTCCGGTAGATATGGGCGTCCTTGACGTTGTTGAGTAAAACCCCCGAGTTGGAAAAGCCCGAAATTTCGCAGTTTCTTACCGTCACCCCATTGCCGTCAACCCGGATTCCTATTGTTAGCGGCAGCTTGTAATAATAGTCGGTATAACTGCCGTCGGCAATTCCCCGTAAAATATGTGTCATATGCTTAGAGGTATCGGCGCCGCAAATGACAAGTCCTTCGATGACCGACGAAGAAGCCGCAGAGATCATCAGTTTGGCATGTTCTGTGGCAAACAGCATTGCTCCGACAGATATTTTATCCCCTATCTTTGCCCCCCGGTCAGACGCAAGAATAACCCCTTCGGGTATTGACAAATACTTATCTGAATTTGCCAAGGGCGTCAGGTCGATTTTGACATCACCGGGAATAAACACAACCTCACCGGCTTTTGCAGCCGATAAAGCCAGTGTAAGCGAATCAAGGTCGGTTGCCCTGTAATCCCCGCCGGTGCGTATTCCCGCCGTTCCGACACCGCCGCCGATGGGACCTTTGCCGCCGGCATCATAGGCGCCGTATATTTTACCGCCCTTATTTATGCTGATTTTATCTTTATAGTCATAATATGCCGAAAATCCGCAAAGCTCGCTGATTGCATCATATATCAATGAAGTCACTTCTTCTTTTTCATTAGGAGAAGCGGCAATCTTTTTCAGGCAATCATAAACAAAACTTTTATCGCCGGTAAAGATTCCGACAATAATATCCGGGTCTTTATTTATATCGGTCTTTACCGAAGGTTCCGGCGGCAGTTCTGCTACGCCAAGGAGTTTCAGGGTTTTATCCGACTTGAATTCCCAGGCGTTTTTTTCAAACTCGCCCTCATCAAAACCGTCTTCTATAGTCCCTGCCGCGTCAAGAAAGGTGTTACTTACGACCGATAATGTCTGACCTGCCCGGTTTTTAATGTCCAGCGGGTTTTCACAGCCAACCGAGATATTCCCCCGAAAATCGAGAGACCCGAAACTGGAAGCGACCAAATCGGTATTATTATTGGCGAAAAGATTGGATCTGATTTCGGCTTGTGTTTCTTTGTTGGTTATAAAAATCCCTCTGCCGTCGGCGCTGCCGTTATCATGTATGTAGCAGTCGCTTATTACCCCGCCCTTATTTACCATTCTTACGGCAGTACCGCTGAAGCCGGAAATTTCGCAGTTGTCTATCTTTATATTTTCGCCTGTGGCATTTATGCCGATAAAAGAACCGTTATTTATCCCGCCGCTTGCCAGGGTACCGTTAACTCCTACAAGATTAAGACCGGTTATGCGGTTGTCGCCCAAACATCTTATCAGTGTGTTATGGGCGGCGGAAAAGTATATGGTGCCGCCTTTGGAACCGTTGTTTCCCCGGTCGGAAGCAAGGATAACGCCTTTTTTAAGGGTTGCTATATATCCTTCGGTTATACGAAGGTCGGATAAATCAATCGCCGCATCCGACGGAAGGAAAATAACTTCTCCGCTTTTAGCAGTCAACAAAGCCTGTTTCAGCTCATCGTCATCTGTAACGGTGTAATCACCGGAAGTAATTATATCGCTGTATCCCTTGCCGCCGCCGACTTCCGATAAGTCTTCGACGCCGTAAATTTCACCCTCTATATTATAACAGGTGTTGTTTGCGAAGGCGTATAGACTGCCGAGGTTTTCCATACTTCTTATCAGATGTTCGGCATATATTGTGAGTTCCTCATCGGAAAGCTTTTCCTTTTCCACGCCGTCAAGCATCGCCAGCAGGCCTTCATACACCTTTAAGGAGTCATTGTAAAAGGTCTTCTGTACCACACCTAAGTCTGTGGTAAAATCAAGACTTCCCGCTTCGGTAGGTTTTTCACACCCCGCTACGGTAAAAACAATAATAACAACCAATAAAATTGCGAGTACTTTTTTCATAATCCCTCACATATGCCGTCTGATTCTGTTTTATAAGCGTACAATCAACGTCTGTTTTATTCGTAAGCCCGTTTACGATTTTGGCATCCGATTTAGTATTTTATATATTATAACACATAATTTATAAAATTCTATATATTTTTATTTTTTGCGTTTTTTCCTGTACAAGCAATTAAGCATATAATCTATAATACAAACATAAATGTTGACAATAGATTAATGCTGATGTAATATTAATATAATTATATGGCGAAAATTAAGGAAATATAAGGGTTTTCGGAAGTTTGCAATAATTAAAAGGAGGTGTCATATGAAAATAACGATAATCGCATTGGCAAACAACGCCGCTCTGCTATTGGCTTTGTCCGTAATTTATCAGATAACCAATCTGATAAATCCAAAATATACCCGGCTTAAACCAATAGTAAACGGGCTTTTAGTTGCTTTGACCTGTGTTGCCATCATGTCGATACCTTTTAAAC
>LSQX01108588.1_pt4 | contig 19563 bp, 17 predicted proteins | sample 654561 | NCBI WGS metagenome assembly LSQX01 (sample SAMN04489861, study PRJNA283612) | anaerobic digester metagenome | isolation source: 4 biogas reactors fed with cattle manure at either 37C or 55C with and... | place: Denmark: Kongens Lyngby | collected 2014
AGTTCTTCAAAATCAACCAGGTGTCCGTCAAAATCGGGTCCGTCCACACAGGCGAACTTTGTTTGGTCGCCAACAGTGACCCGGCATCCTCCGCACATGCCAGTGCCGTCAATCATAATGGGGTTGAGGCTGACAATGGTCTTGATACCATGGGGTCTTGTGACATCACAGACCACCTTCATCATGATGGGAGGGCCAATGGCGATCACCACATCATACTTTTCGCCCTCCTCAATACGCTTCTTAAGAATGTCGGAGACAAAGCCCCGGGTTCCATTGGAACCGTCATCAGTGGTGACATACAAATGGTGGGACACCTTGGCCATTTCTTCTTCCAGGATGATGAGTTCCTTGTTTCTAAAACCTATGATAACGTCCACATCAACTCCCATGCCAAATAGCTTTTTGGCCTGGGGATAGGCTATGGCAGTACCCAGGCCGCCCCCTATTACAGCGGCCTTTCTGACGCCCTCAAAATGGGACGGGTTGCCCAGAGGACCGCAAAAATCAGCCAGCTTGTCCCCTGCTTCAAAATTGCCCAGAAGCCTGGTGGTGGCGCCGACCTCCTGAAAAATAATGGTCACAGAGCCCCTGTTCCTGTCATAATCGGCAATTGTGAGGGGGATTCTCTCACCCTCTTCATGAGCCCGCAATATGACAAACTGGCCGGGCTCAGCCTTCCGTGCAACAAAAGGTGCATCTATCTCAAGAAGTGTAACCTGGGAATTCAGTTTTTCCTTTCTCAGGATTTTGAACATCACAATAACTCCTTTGTTTTAGCTTCAGGTTTCATTATACACGCTGATCCCATGTCTGTGAAGATGATTGGGAATACTTGGATAAATAAGGCTGGTGAATCGGGGTTCCATTACAGGGCTGGAAAAGGGCTGCTTCACTACGGAGCAGCCCTGTGAATAAGCAATGTGGTTTGTTAAGCAGTTTTATTCCTCAAGGGGGTCAACACGGATGAAATAATGGGTCATTTCTATATCCATATCTTCAACCAGCAGACCTCTGATATAGAAATAATGGTCGCTCATATATCCGGACAATTCAAATTCTTCTGAGCCTACGTATTTACTCTTATCTTCAATATCCCCAAGGATGTCTTCGTAATAGGTCACGACCTCATTAAGGGTGTGCGTTGTATAGACAGATACTTCATAGTAGTCTATTCTCCCGTCATACTCGAACATGGAGGAATCAAATATGGCAGATTCGTCCATAATGGGGAATAAGTCTGACGGATAACCTTCAGGCAACCCGGCTTTCTGCAGGGAAGCGAGAACTGAATCAGCAGAGGGAATTTCTTTGAGAATAATGGTTCCAGAGCAATAATTATTATTCTCTGAGTCGGATGAAATACTTATATCAAATCTGTATCCGGAATAAACACCAGTAAGGAACATGTAATTGGAACCTTCGTCCACGTCCTGTTTATCAGCATCTTCCAGCATTTTGCCATAAAACGTCTTAAGTTCATCCAATGTAGCTGGGATAATGCATATAGCAATGTATTCTGAGGCTCCTTCGGAGATTTCCCTTATGGCATAGGTAACAACAGTCCCTTGGAAAAAAGGGAATTCTTTCTCAGGGTAACCACTGGGAAGCTTAACTGATTCAAGACCCTCCAGCGGGTTATAATCAGAATTATTCCCATCATTGTTTCCGGTATCGGTATTGTCAATGTCATCCCGGTCATTGTTTTTCTCATCCCCGCCTATACCACGGTCGTCCTGATCACTGGGGCTGGAATCCGTGTCACCATTGTCATCCTCAACGAGTTCTGATAAAAGATCTTTTTCACCCTTGGACGTTTTCTTTGAGCTGCTGTCCCCGTCATCGTCCGAGGATTTGACGCCGCAGGCTGCAAAGGTAAGCACCATGCAGATTACCAGGAAAAAGGCCCATAATTTTCTCGACATCGTCATTACAACTCCCTTCCCCTCTATTAGGGAACTCAAAATTTATATAACAATACTATCAAAAAAATTCAGTAATAGAAAGAACTATTTATCGCGGAATGAGTTAGGGTTTTATCAGGCTGTTGATATTTCTGTTTTCCACATATAACCATGGTTTGGTTCATAAGCTAAAGGGACAGATAATCATGAAGGAGTCTGTTCATGGCTCGTCGCTCGCTGAAATATAATGCGGCTGTATTGTCGGTAACAGGTTTCCTTGTTAAACTTATAGGTTTCTTTTATCGGATCTTCATAGCCAACAGCATCGGAACGGAAGGACTGGGTCTTTACCAACTCATCGTGCCCATATATTCTCTTTTGGTGCTGGTTCTGTCGGCCGGCATATCGGTGGCTGTATCCAGGTTTGTGGCAGAGGAGACATCCTCCGGGAGGATCCGTTCAGGTATGAAGATCGCATCGTTGGCTGCCGGCATTGTTCTGCTAGTGGGGATTGTGCTTTCACTGATATTGATCCTGAATGTGGACGCCATGCTTCTGGCTTTTGCAAAGGACCTCAGAGCCCGCATATCCCTCCTTTGGATGCTGTGCCTGGTTCCGCCCATAGCTGCCGCATCGGCTTATAAAGGCTATTTTTACGGGAAACAGCAGGTTATCCCCAATGCTATTGGTCAGGTGGCGGAACAGTTATCAAAACTTGCCTTTGTTGTGATCATGCACCCACATTTTCTCAACAAGGGAATTGAGAGCATGTGCCTTCTCGCCACTCTCGGACTCATGGTGGGCGAAACTGTCAATGTCTTCTTCGTATTTTGCGCTTTTCAATATGAAAGGTTTAAAAACCGTACCAATCAGGAACCAGAGGCCGGGACCCGCACCCTTACCAGAAAACTTGTTAAGACCGCAATACCGATTTCAACCAACAGGTTGGTGCTGTCCATTTTGGGCACAGTGGAAAGTCTGGTTATTCCCCAAAGGCTGGTTCTTTTTGGGTTGACTTTCCAGGAAAGTCTTAAGGTTTTAGGACGTCTCAACGGGATGGCTGCTCCCCTTGTGTTTTTCCCATCCATGCTGCCTATGGCGCTTGCTACAGCACTGGTTCCAGCCATCGCCGGAGCTGTGTCCACGGGCAGGTACCAAATTGCCAACAGACAGATCTCACAGTCCATTCGCCTGACCCTGACCATGGGGCTGGTGTTCACATCATTTTTTGCCGTATGCAGTTATGAGATTGCAGAGTTCATCTTTCCTGGAAAGGATGTAGGCAGAATACTGCACCTGTTATCATATACAGGGGTATTCCTGTACCTACAGCAAACCATGTTGGGCATACTCAACGGATTGGCTCGGGAATCCGCCATCCTGATCAATACGTTGACGGGAAGTATTATCCGGATCGTCCTGGTCTGGTTCTGCCTCCCCCTCTGGGGAGTGGACGCCTATATCGTAGGGGTAATTGCCGGAAGCCTCATCACCATTGTCCTGAATTTTTTGGAGGTATCAAGAATAACCGGTATGTCGGTGGATATTGGAGAATGGGTTCTTAAGCCCCTTTCGGCTACTCTGGCTGGTGCACTTATATCCATGCTGCTAAAGCGGATACCCGGACTGTGGGGTGTTGGGGGTAAGCTCCAGTTGCTTATGTCCATGGGCATCTCCTTTGCCATTATTGCAACTGTTTTTGTAGTGGCAGGGGTTATAAAGGCTGAGGATATCAGAAGATGGGCCAGCAGAAAGCATGTTATTCTCCACTAAATGCAAAAAGCGGAGATAATTAAAGAAATCAAGAGAGAACGGGAATTAGAGGCATATAATGCAACACTAAAGGTCAAAGAAGGTCAAAATCAGATTTGATTATTATAGGTAAGAGAAGGTAAAATAGAACCAAAGGTCAAAGAAAGTCAAAATCAAAGAAACGGATAAGAACTTTTAGGTCAAAGCAGACTAAGTTAAAAATGGAGGTGTTATTATGTTCAGTTTGATTCCTTTTTCCAGGAAAGGCAGCGGTGTTTCCAGAAAAGATGATTTCTTCGGTTTGGATCGGTTTTTCAGTGACTTCTTCAGGGATCCATTCTTTTCAAGGGTTGCCTCAATTGCGACTCCCATCAGAGCTGACGTGAAGGAAAACGACAATGAGTACATTTTAGAGGCTGAAATGCCGGGTGTTCGCAAGGAAGATATATCCATTGAAATTTCGGATGATGTCCTGACACTTGGTGTGGACACCAATAAAGAAGTCAATGAGGAATCCGAGGGATATATCTACAGGGAGCGTTCCACCGGTTCCTTCAAGCGCAGCTTTCACATTCAGAACATTAAGAATGACGCCGTTAAGGCTTCATACAAGGATGGCATTCTGACCATTGTACTTCCTAAGGATGAAAAGGCGAAAGGCGCCAAGAGGATTGAAATAGAGTAAACCGTAATCTTTCCTTTTTTTCTGGATAGCATTCGGCAAACAACCCTCGGTTTATTTGCCGAATGCATTTGTTTCAAGAAAAAGGCCGGAATCCCGGTCTTTTTTGTTTTCACGTCCAGTTTTTTGTCCGCGTCCAGCATGTCAGCATTTCCTGTCCCATATGTTTTCCAGATTTCTTGTGAGAACCGGGGCTATATTTGTATAATTGGCAGTTTGCATGGGTTTGGGGAGTTATGTATAATTGATTAAGTAAATGACGAGGCTATGGGACGAAAAGGCTCGGGCCGGCAGGAGGTATCATGATGAAACTGGTCGCAGATTGTCACTTTCATACGGTTTCAAGCGGACATGCATACAGCACCCTTGATGAATACGCAAGAGAAGCTTCCATGAAGGGTCTGGAGCTTATTGCCATGACTGACCATGGACCTGCCATGCCCGGCAGCGCTAATATTTATTATTTTCACAACCTCAGGGTCATTCCCGACTATCTCTATGAGGTTGAGATTCTCAAGGGAATGGAAGCCAATATAATCGGTGCAGACGGATCCCTGGACATTTCTGACCAGGATGCTGAAAAGATGGATATTTTAATAGCCAGTTTTCATTTGCCCTGTCTGAAACCCGCAACCATCCGGGAGAATACAAGGGCTTATTTAGAGGTCATGAAGAACAAATATGTAAACGTTATAGGGCACCCGGACGACAGCAGGGTACCCGTTGATTATGAAGAGCTTACCCGGGCAGCAGCAGAATACGATATACTCCTTGAAATAAACAACTCCTCCCTAAGGCCCATTTCCTTTAGAGCCAATGCCGAAGAAAACTATATCCGTCTTCTGGAGGGCTGCGTAAAGCACAATGCCTCGGTTATTGTGAACACCGACTCCCATATCCATACCGATATAGGCGAATTTAATGAAGCCCTTACCCTTATTCGGAAGGTTGGTTTTCCGAAGGATCTGATAGCCAATACCAGTGTTGAACGCCTTAAAAAGAAGCTTGTATCAAGGAGGGGCTGACCCATATAATACAAATAACAGGCACTCCCTTTTCAACTTTTTTATGAGTGACACATGAGGTGAAAATCATGTTTGAGAAGCTTGAAGGCATAGAAAACCGGTTTGAAGAACTGAATATGCGGTTGACCGAGCCCGAAGTGGTAAACGATCAGAATCTGTACATGAGGCTCATGAAGGAGCATTCGGAGCTCTCGGACATCGTTGAGAAATTCAGAGAATGGAAGGGTTTCAAAAAAGCCCTTGAGGATGCCAGAGCCATGCTGGATGAAAAACCGGATCCGGAACTCATGGAGATGATTCAGCAGGAGATGGAAGACGCCTCTTCAGGCATGGAAAGAACCGAAAGAGAACTGAAGATTCTGCTCATGCCCAAGGATCCCAATGACGATAAGGATGTCATCGTGGAGATCAGAGCAGGTGCAGGCGGTGAAGAGGCGGCGCTTTTTGCTGCTGTGCTCATGAGGATGTATACTCATTATGCCGAAAGCAAGGGCTGGACGGTCAACCTGCTTGATTCCAATCCCACTGAAATCGGAGGTTTCAAAGAGGTTGTTTTTGAGGTGGAAGGCAAGGGAGCCTACAGCCGCCTCAAGTTTGAAAGCGGTGTCCACAGGGTTCAAAGGGTGCCTGCCACTGAATCCAGCGGAAGGATACATACTTCCACCGTAACCGTCGCTGTGCTCCCGGAGGCAGATGAGCTGGATGAGATTGAAATCAACCCGAACGACATTGAAGTGGATACCTACCGGGCATCGGGAGCCGGTGGACAGCATGTCAACAAGACATCCTCAGCCATCAGGATCACACATCTCCCAACCGGAATTGTCGTAACCTGTCAGGATCAGCGTTCCCAGCACAAAAATAGGGAGAAGGCTATGAGGGTACTCAAGGCAAAGCTGAACGATATAGAAAGACAGAAACAAAGCAGCGAAGTGGCTGAGAACAGGAAAGCACAGGTGGGTACGGGGGATCGGAGTGAGCGGATAAGGACTTACAACTATCCCCAGAGGCGCGTCACCGACCACCGTATCGGTTATACACTGTATAGAATTGACGAATTCCTTAACGGGGACATTGACGAGATCCTGGATGCGCTGATCACATCCGATCAGGCTGAAAAACTCAGTGCAAGCGAGGAGTAATGAAAAAGGGAGGAAAGCCCTCCCTTTTTTTGTTCTACAGCTTAATTATCAGATTATCCCTGAAAAGAACCCAGGGTATGGTGAAGGTCTGGATCCCGGCAACGTAGGGAGCGATGGTATACAGCGGATAGAATATTACAATGCCGGTCTCTGAGATATAGAAATTCCTGTCATCGTAGTATTTGACGATGTTTTCGGTGAGGTTATCCAGATACTGCACCTGACCGGTTTCCTGTCGGCGTCTGGCCTCGTTTTCAATGGTTCTGAGGATGATTTTACTGTAATCGTAACCCGGCTTGAAAAAGTCATTGAGCCTGAGAATAACCCCGCGGCTCATGTCCCATGTATTTCCGGTTCTGGTGGTGCTTCCGTGGGCACCTCCTGTAAATTCATACAGATCATAATAGAGACTTATAATGGGTTTCTTGCAATAAGTGGGATCAAAGGTCTGAACCAGTTCGTAGCCATGGAAGGGGAAGTTCTGGGATACAGCGTATTGATACTGTTTTACCGCCTGAGGATAAAGTTGTGTTCTTGCATAGTTGAAACTGGCTCTCGCCTGCTGTCTGTAGTACATGTTGAACCGGGATGTGGCAAGATCATTCCCGGTAATAGCGGGGATTGTCAAATCGATGTTGACCATGGGGATTCTTCTGTAATAAAGAGTGTCCTTCAACACCTGTGACTTGATGAAATCGCAGTTCACCTTGCACCACCTCAACAGTATATTATTAAGGCGGCTTTGCTTTGGTGCCTGTTCGAATCGAAAAATAATGAATAAGGTAGGCTGTGTGAATCCACCAATATGTCATCGCGAGCGGAACAGAGTGGAGCGCGGCGATCTTGGAGATTGCTTCGTCGCATTACTCCTCGCAATGACAGGGGAGGGTGGCTCCTCGCAATGACAGGGGAGGACGTCTTATCGCAATGCGCCCTTGTTTTACGGGATCCCTGGAAACATATCATTCCTCGTGCCTCCAGTTTTTATAGGGGGCCTTTACCAAATTCGCATTGTAGTATCTGGGATCATGGGTCACCTCCCGGTCTACCCAGGGAGGAAGGGGAAAGCTCTGGTCTTCCTGTTCGAGCTCTATCTCTGCAATACAGAGCCTCTGATTCTCACCGAAGAACTCATCCACTTCCCAGGTCATGCCTTCGAAGACGACAGTATACCGACGTTTTTCGATAAGAGGCTTCTCGCACATCATTGTCAGCATGTCCTCAGCGTCAGACAGGGGGATTTCATACTCGTATTCCAAACGGACAGCGCCATGGGAAGGGCCTTTCACAGCCAGGTACCCCTTCTCGCCATCGGTTCTGACCCGGATAACCCTGGCAGGATGGGTGGAAATATACCCCTGACGGTATGTTTTGCAGGAAGCACCGTCCCTGTAAGAGTGGTTCTTCACAAGAAATTTTCTTTCAATCTCTTTTCCCATATTCCTTCTCCCAACAAACCCAAAAGAGGCCTGTTTTCGAGCGTGCCTCTTTTGAGGCAGGATAGATATGCTTACAATATATCGGTTATGGGGGATGATTTCAACTTGTTTTGCAGGCATCAACCTATTTTCAGGATATATCCAATGCCAGGCAAGACCAGGAAAACCCGCAACAGACTATAACATGGGTTGCTTTTGTAGCTTGAGGTTACTTAGTGTATAATACTAGTAAAATAAGGACAAGACTTGCCGATAATTGGTGGAGTTTGAAATATGAGCTTTCTTATCACAAATGACAGGTTCATATTGAGCATACTCATAACCTTATGTATAGCCCTGTCAGGCTGTGCCTGCTCCCTTGTGCTGACCGGTGGTTCTTCGGTGGGGATCAAGCGGTCCTTCCTTTATTTGATGATCTTTGTGTTCGTTCATGAAACCAGCACCCTGCTTGCTTTTTATACATCATCACCGGACATGTTCAGGATCTTTGTTCTGATGAAATCTTCCAGCGCTTATCTTATAAAATCATCCCTGCTGCTCTTTACCGGGTTCTATACAGAAAAGCGCTGGTTAAGAAGGATATCCCTAAGTGTCCACCTCTTATCCATCGGGCAGGTGCTACTTCTTTTTCTCAGCGGCCGATGGGCGGACACCATTATATCCTTCACCCAACCTTTTGAGGCGCAATATCAAAGCAATGCCATCTGGTATATGATCGTGCCGGGGATACTTTTTATCGTGATGTCGGTGGGGATCATGTTATACTATAAACCTCTTGGACGAAAATCGGTTGCAAATTCGGTCTTTGTTGCGTTACTGCTGCTGAGTATTGCTGCATTGTCAGTGTTCTACTTATCAACGCGGAATAGGGTTTTTGACAACTTACATCTGATTATTCTCTTAGGAGCCATAGCAGCTAACCTAAAAGCCATGCCTTTTACCAGCAGCGATACCAAATACTTATCCCACACCAATGTGCTTGAGGGGTTTTCTGAGGCAGTGATTATCCACGACAGAAAAGGGCGTATTGCTCATATCCATGATGGACTTAAAACCGTCAAATTATCCGCCAGACTTACGGATATACAGGCTAAACTCATGGAGGCAGGCGCATTAAATGACACCCAGACCCTTCCAGAAGGACGGATCACTATAGAGGATGAAAGCCCTGTTCATCTCCAATACAAGGTTTCAACCCTTCAGATAGGGGGGAAGGTATTTGGCAGGCTCATCACTCTGCGGGATGTATCTAAAATGGTTGATCTTCAATTGGAATTATCCCGGAAGAACAGACAACTGGAGCTGGCCTTCGAAAGGAGGAAGCAGGTTGCAAAGACCATAGGGCAACTTGCCATGGAAAAGGAAAGAGCCAGAATTCTTGACAAGGTAAATTCTACTGCTAATGCCTATATCAGCAGGGTTCGCCGGGATGTAGCCCAACTTGAATCCGAGATGACTCCCGGACCTGATTTTCATGAGAAGATCAGAAAGATGAACGATCAGCTGCTGGAATTTACTCGGAGCGTTATTGAGGAAATACGGGCTACTATAAAGAAACTGAACCTTGAACCTGTGGTAGGTGAAAATCATGGGGATATGGAATAAAGCACACAGAACAGGAGGCCTGGGTTATGATACGTGTATTGATAACAGATGATCACACTCTTTTAACCGACAGCCTGAAAATTGTCCTGGAAAGCTTCGAAGGTTTTGAAGTTGTTGGGGTAGCTCATGATGGCCTTAAGGCCTGTGAAATGTGCAAAGAGACAAGACCGGATGTTGTTTTAATGGATATAAAAATGCCGGTGCTGGATGGGATTGATTCCATTCCGAGGATAAAGGGTTTTGATCCGAACATCAAGGTTATTATCCTAACCTCCCTGGAGGAGATAGATTACATTCTCAAGGCCTTTATGAACGGTGCGGATGCCTATTTGATGAAGGATACCCCTCCGGATCGCCTGAAAGTGTTGATTCAGTGTGTCCATTGGGGTTATGACGTCATGAGCGGTGAGATCAAGGGTCTTCTGGAATCAGCCTGTAAGAGGGGCGGAGCCGAAAGAAAGCGCAATCAAATACTGGATGCCCTCAAGCAAGAAGATATTGAGATTATTAAATGCATCAGCGAAGGAAAGAACAACAGCGATATTGCTGAAATCTTTGGATATGCCAATGGGACGGTAAAGAACAAGGTTACACGGCTTCTGGAGATTACCGGAACGGGAAACAGGGCGCAACTGGTCATGTTTGCGCTAAAGCATAATATTATCTGAACCTGGATTAGTCTGGATCGCCATCACAGTAAGAACAAAAGGGGGGTGGCATTACGACATTAAGCATTCTGGTCAATATTGTCAGTATAGCGACTTTATCGGCCTATCTGGCCTACATATACCATTCCTCCATCAAGACTGCATTGGTGAGATACTTCATAATTGTTCACGTTTTTACGATCATTTCACTGGCGCTTGATTTTTTCACCTTCCTCGCCCAGGGGACAGGATACCAGCACATCTTTACCATTTTATCTTCAGCGGGTGGTATTCTTAGTTCGGTCTCCCTGCTGTGTTTTGGACTGGTTCTTCTGAGAAAGAAGAGATTGAACCGTTTTCTTCTGATGTCCTTGTACCTGCTTCCGGTCATCTGCCTGGTTGTGGGCTTCCTCTCGGAAAAAACCCTTTTCCTTGAACAGGTTTCTGGCATTCTGAAACCCGGTCTACTATACATGTTAAATTCCGGGTTTGAGTACTTGCTTCGAATTTCCGGATGCATCGTACTTGCGGTGACAGTAGCTAAAAGGATGAAAATATCGACCTTTGAGGTATTCATGGTGGCAGCGGCGCTGACATCCTTCACTCTAAAAATTTTGGTTTCCTTCCATCGGCCTGCCTATCTGGCCGTCATCGGACCAATAATGGCATTAGCACTTTTCAGTCTGTTGTTTTTTGGATCGGCCAAGCTGGGAATGCTCATCACCATGTCACTGGGGGTAAAAAGGAGCCTGGAGCTTTATAGTGAGCCCGTATTTATCATGGACAACAAGGGAAACAAGGCTTATATGAATCCGGAATGTACCAGGCTGAGTCAGGACACATTTGATGCCATTTATGATGCCTGCTACATGGAGGCACAGAATTTCAGGGAACCCTGGCAGGAGGAAAGGGTGTTGGAAGTGGAGCATAACTATGGAGTATACACTATTTCAATGCGTCCTGCCAATACATTGCTGCAACGCAGACCAAGCCTCATATGCCTTATACATGATGATACAGAGTTGAAGGCTGCCATTAAAAACCTGAAGGAAAAGAACGAAATGCTTGTGATGATGAATAACAGCATAGAAATGCTCCAGGATCAAATAAGCCAATTGGCCACCATTGAGGAAAGAAACAGCCTTGCAAAAGAGATTCATGATGTCATGGGGCACTCCCTCAACCTTGCTCTTCATACATTGGAAAGTAACCGGCTGATTTTGGATAAGCAGCCTGAAAAGGCCTTAATGAGGCTCAGGCAGGTTGTAAGCGATATAGACAGGGGTATCGATGAAATTGCAGCCCATACCGAGTCAGGGGAAGATCAGTCTCTCCTGTGGTCCCAGCTTGATGAAATGGCAGATCGTTTGTCGGAAATCGGTGTAAGGCTTGAAGTGATCCGTTCAAAATGGGCTGGAGAGCTCAGCGATGAACAGGAAAAGACCATATACAGAATATGCCAGGAAGCAACCACCAATGCTATTAAACATGGAAAAGCCGATCAGATAACCGTATCGATAAAGGAAAGAAATAGATTATTGCACGTTTATATCGTTGATAACGGAAAAGGATGCAAAAGTATTATAAAAGGCAATGGTCTCAGGGGTATGGAAGAACGAACAGAGAGACTGGGAGGCTTTGTTAGTTTCAACAGCTTTGAGGACGGCAATGGATTTATGGTTCATGCTTCAATTCCACTGAAAAGTTCCAAGCCATGAAGATAATGGCTGAAAACGGCATAAAACAGTGCAAAATGCACTTATAAATATGACCAATATCACTTGATTGCTTTTGCCAAAAAGATATAATATGGGATGAGGGTTTATGTATTCTCCGGTTGATATCCAATATAAACCCAGACGTCTTTGCCCCCCCAAAGACTGAAATGTTAGAGAGAAATGGTTCATGTTCGAACCATTCAAATCCGGAGGTAATTTTCATATCATAAAAGGCTATGAATCATCATAGCCTTTTGTTCACCTTTCTGATCAATACAGCATGAGAGTATTCCCATCATATTAATCCTCGATTACCTCACCCTCCCTGTCGAAAAGGGGTAGGTACTCAAGATAGATGATGTCTTCTCTAAATTTTGCGTCGCCTTCTGCCAGTATGGATGCTTTCCCGACCACAGTTCCTCCCGACATTTTAACAAGCTTTTCTACCGCAAAGATGGACTCCCCTGTGCTGATAACATCGTCAATGATGACAACCCGTTTGCCTCTCAATAGTGTGGCATCATTTCTATCAATATAGAGGGTTTGTTTCCTGGCGGTGGTAATGGACTGCACTTCCACATTGATGGGCTCCTGCATATAGAGCTTCTCGGCCTTCCTTGCCACCAGATATTTATTGACGCCCATTTGACGTGCCATTTCATGAATCAGCGGGATTCCCTTGGCTTCGGCAGTTATCATTACATCATGTTCAGGGATTTTTTTAATCAGCTCCGATGCGCAGGCAGAGGTTAATTCCACATCGCCAAGAATAACAAAAGCCGCTATCTTGAGATCCTCACTGATGCTGCAAAGCGGCAATTCCCTTTCTAAGCCTGCTACCGAAATCTTATATGTGTCTTTCATTTGTATCACCCCGCATATAACTTTAACACTTATGGAAGGATTGAATCAAGAAGAAGTTATCATATAGGCTTTGTGTTCTTCTTCTATTTAAGCCTCAAGCAGTGTTTTTACCTTTATTAATATAGCACCACGGATCAGGATTAACAACTGATGTGCAGATTTTTTTAGATCAAAATTTGCATCTGATTCTCGGGATTTTCCTCTCATAATGTATTTTGTATACATCAATTATTAAATATTGTCACCCATGACTCGCTTGAAATCGGGAAAAATATTTTTGGGAGGTGATTGATTGGGAATGAAAAAAATTATCGCTGCAGTTGCTATTTTCGGCTTATTGACTGCATTGCCTGCTTATGCAGTTTCATATCAGGTTAACGAAGATGTGGTGCATAGGGAATGGAAAGGCCGCGATGAGGAAAAACCTGAGAAGAAGGAGCCGGAGGAGAAACCTGGGATGGAAAAGGGAGCACCTGAGAAGAGGGATCCTGAAAAGGAAGCTCCCAAAAAGAAAAAGGGGAAGGAGTACAGGAAAAAAGTATACGAAGAGTTTGTAAAAGATCCCATAACCGTCCTGGAAAACAGGAAGAACGAGATCAACAGGCTTTTAAAGGAGGGCAAGATTTCTAAGAAGAAAGCTGATGCCATTATCAAGAGAATTGACACAGGCATTACAGAGATAAAAAAGTTTAACAAGCTTACCCTTGAAGAAAAACGGGCTAGGCTGATCAAGGATTGCAAGGACTATTTGGATGACCTGGTTGAAAGGGGCGAGATGGACAGGGAAAAAGCCAACCAAATTTACGAGGACTATGCAGAGAAGATTAACAAGTGGGACGGAAAGGGCTATCCCAGGTTCCTCAGGAAAGCTGCAGGGCACGGGATAGAATAAAAAAAAGAAAGAGACCTGTTGCAGGTCTCTTTTTACTAGTCTTAAATGCCACCGATTTCAGGGTCTATTCAAGATTCAGTCTCTTATTCAGGATGTAATTGGTGATGAAGAAGTAGCCTGCCGACAAGAGACCGAAGAAAATTATGATGAACCACATTACCCAATGGAACATGAAGGCTGAAGCCTGAAGATTATCAAGCGAATCTACATATTCTGACAGAGAGTCAAGTCCGGGTAGGGAGGTCACACAGAAAAACAGTATCTGTGAAACAGTACTCAGAGCAAGGAAGGCTCCAAGGGAGGCCAGAACCCTGTGTTGGTTGAACAGATGCCCCAATGCAATGGATGCATAGATAATAAGCATCCCTGAAGCCATGCAGATTATGCCGGCGAGGATGAATTCCAATATGATGAGGCCGGAGTTTAAGCCAAAGCTGTTGAAAAACTCACCCAGCAACCTGAAGAATTTCGGCAGTAAGCCAGTAAAGAATATCTCATCAAAGGCAAGGATGACGATGGAAAGAATTGCTGCCAGAGAGCTTCCGATGTTCCATATCGTAGACACCAAAAGTTTACTTGTAATATGTTTCCATGTCATGGTCGGCAGGGTAAACATCAGATAGCCTTCATCGGACAACAGGTTTTTGTAAAAACGCTGGATCATGACCACAAAGGTCATGACAAACATACCTATCAAAATCATGATATATATCATTGTGCTGATAACAGCCGGAACGCTGTAGCTATTGTCAGAAAAGGCGAAGATAAGCTTGCTGATAGCCGCAAAAACCAGCAGAACAGCGTAGAGAGGCAATAGGACCCTGCCTGTCGCTTTCAGCTCATACTTTATCAATCTTGTTAACATCTGAACACCTCCCTGAACAATCCATCGACCGATTTCCCCTGCTCCCTGATATCCTCTACAGAGGAGGACAGTACCACACGACCCTCATTGATGAAAACCACGTAGTCCAGAACCCTCTCGATATCTGAAATCAGATGAGTGGAGATGATGACAGTGGCTTCCGGATTATAGTTGCTGATGATGGTTTCCAGTATATAATCCCGAGCTGCCGGATCCACGCCTCCAATTGGTTCATCCAGAAGATAGAGCTCTGCTTCCCTGCTCATGACAAGAACTAGTTGAACCTTCTCTTTTGTGCCTTTTGACAGGGTCTTGAGCCTGTCGTTTGCGCTGATATTAAGCCTTTTAAGCATATCGTAGGCCTTCTCGGGCTTGAAATCTTCATAGAAGTCACTGAACAAGCCAATAATATCTTGGACACGCATCCAATCGTTCAAATAATTCCTTTCGGGAAGGTAGGATATGATCTTTTTTGTGCTGAGGCCGGGCGTCATGCCGGCTATCCGTATTTCTCCCGCAGATGGTGTCAGAAGGGCGTTGGCAAGCTTGATGAGAGTAGTCTTGCCACTGCCGTTGGGACCAAGAAGCCCTACAATCTGGCCATGATCAATCTTAAGACTTACGTCTGAAAGCGCTTTTTTACGACCGAAGGCTTTTGTCAGCCCATTACATTCCAAAACAGGGGTCATCTCCTCACCTCCTCAATCATACCGGTTATGATGGACAGAATCTCTTTTTGATCGAATCCCAGCTTCTGCATTTTTTCCAGGAACTCCAATACCTGTTCCTGTGCTATCCTGGTTTTGGCTTTTTTTATCATTCCCGAATCCTCCGTTATTGATCGACCGCTGGTGCGGTGAGTGATGATGAGTCCATCTTCCTCCAGCTTTGATAGCGCCCGTTGCATGGTATTGGGATTGACTGAGGCTTCCTTAGCCAAATCACGCACCGACGGCAGCTTCGTGCCCGGAGGATAGACTCCGGAAAGTATCATCAGTTCAATGTGTTCTACCAGTTGAGTATAGATGGGTCTGTCTGGCTTCAGATCCCAGGGCATGTTATCACCCCTTTGTATTATTGTATTAAGAGCTTAATACAATAATACAATAACCTCTGTACCAAGGTCAAGTATTTTTTTAAAAAAAGCAAAATGCCGGACTTAATTGCTAAGTCCGGCACCCGGCATAAAGGAGGAGAGGCGCCTCCTTGCGGGAAGTCATTCAGATGAATCCTTCCCTGTTATAGTCTATTCGATAAATTGGACAAGTGTGACAAGCCATACCCACAGCTGCTGGCAGAATAATGCATATATACATACATATGTTTTAGGCAGGATTAATGTGGTAAAATGTTATTGTTGTTCAATTATATAACATATGATGTGCCTGGGGGTGTTCGTATGGAAAAATCCAAGGGGATGAGCAACCATTCAAAATATGACTTGAGACGTGTAGATACAGTAAACTTGTTTGCTACCTGGGGTGTTGTCATTATTTTCGTAGTGCTGGCCATCGCTAGCCAGGGCTTTGTTGCTGGGCTTGGCGATATGGGTAAATCCTTGGCAGTAGGTGTTTTGGCAACAGGTCTTTATTTTTTGAGATTCAATCGGTTTATCAAATCCCTGCTGTTCGGTCTTATTCCGCTTATCGCCATGATGGTATACTTCCTGATCTCAGGGTTTGATCTGGGGAACCATTATATCGTCTATGCGTCCATCACCATGGTGGCACTATACTTTAACGATCGCCTCATACTGGTGTTTGGCATAATAAGCAATGTCCTGCTCATTACTGTATACATATTTTCCGGGGAGAACTTTATGGGATCGGCTGTTCCATTTGTTGAGTTTATCAAGGTGATCCTGGCGTATAACGGAGCGACAGTGGTTCTGTATTTCTTAACCCGATGGGCAGGTGATCTTGTTAAGGATGCATCTGCCGAAACAGAAAAGGCAAGCGACCTTCTGGCCAGGCTTCAAAACGTTCTTGCCCAGGTAGAGGAGGGCTCCCAGGATCTGAATACCCATATCGAGACCGTTAATAAAACCATCAGCTCAACAAAAGAATCCAGCAGCGGCATCTTCATATCTATGAACGAGATGTCAAAAGCAATTCAGGAAGAGGCCTCTAGCATTTATAAAACCAATGAGGCCATGAACAACTCCATGGATCTGGTCAACCAGACCCAGATCATATCTGGTTCAATAGCCGAGAAATCAAAAGAAATGTCAGAAACCATCGAGGAGGGTACCGGTAAGATCTCCGAGATGGTAGAACATAACAAGGTTATCAGCGGTGCTGTGGGATCGGCTAAAGAAACGGTTAACGAGCTCAACCAAAGCATGGAAAGAGTCAACCTGGCGCTGGAAGAGATATTGGGAATAGCCGAGCAAACCAATATGCTGGCTCTCAATGCTGCTATTGAAGCAGCACGGGCTGGGGAACAGGGCAAGGGATTTGCTGTGGTGGCTGATGAAATAAGAAAGCTTGCGGAACAGAGCAAGATGACTGCTGATAATATAAACCACATCATTCAGGAGTTGACTGACCGTTCAAAGGATACCCTCAATAAGGTCTATAAAGGCGATGAGGCTGTTCGTGAGGGCAATATAATCCTTGAAAGTATCACATCCTTCTTCGACAGGATGAAGGCATCTGTGGAGGATACCAATATTAAGCTGCTGGGATGTCTTGATGGTACTAATAAGATAACCGAAACATTTATAGACATCCAGAAGCAAATCGAAAATGTGGCCAGCATTTCAGAAGAAAATGCAGCTTCCACCCAGGAGGTGCTTGCCACATTGGAGGATCAGAACAATAATATCATACTGATACATGAAGCCATGGAGAACATCGAGAATCTTAGCAGGGAGCTGCGGGAACTTGTAACGTAAATTATTCCCTGTCATTGCGAGGGAACGCTTTCCTTATGCCGTTTGCGAGGGAACGCTTTCCTTATGCCGTTTGCGAGGAGCATTTTTCTTCTGTCATTGCGAGGAGCATTTTCCTTCTGTCATTGCGAGGAGCATTTTTCTTCTGTCATTGCGAGGAGCATTTTTCTTCTGTCATTGCGAGGAGCGCTTTTTTCCTGTCATTGCGAGGAGCGCAGCGACGAAGCAATCTCTAAAATTGCCACGCTCTACCCGCAATGTTACCCTTGATTGTCAAATAGAAAGGGACGGTATGCATACCGCCCCTTTTTGATATCCGCTATTCTGTCTCAGGCTGTTTCAATATTGCTTTCATCATTAAGCCCCAGATGCTCCACAGCCCATTCACGCATTTTGTACTTGAGAATCTTGCCTGCTGCATTCATGGGGAATTCATCCACAAAGGCAACATATTTCGGTGTTTTATGCTTGGCCATATTGGTGCGCACATAGTCTCTCAGTTCTTCAATAGCCATCTCGACCCCTTCTTTCAGAATGACGCAGGCCATTATTTCCTCACCATACTGTTTGTCGGGCACCCCGATAACCTGAACATCGCTAACCTTTGGATGAGTATAGATGAAGTCTTCGATCTCCTTGGGATAAATATTCTCGCCGCCGCGGATGATCATGTCCTTGATCCTGCCGGTAATCTTGAAGTAGCCGTTCTCATCCATCCTGGCCATGTCTCCCGTATGCAGCCAGCCATCCTCGTCGATGACCGAAGCTGTTGCTTCAGGCATCTTATAATAACCCTTCATGATATTATAGCCTCTGGCAACAAACTCTCCGTCGGTATTGGGAGGCAGATCCTCATTGGTAACGGGATCCACGATCTTGCACTCCACTCCTGGAAGGGCACGGCCCACAGTGTTGACCCTGAGTTCTATGGGATCATCAACACGGCTCTGGGTACATCCTGGAGAAGCCTCGGTCTGTCCGTAGACGATGGTGATTTCCTTCATATTCATCTTGTCCACCACATCCTGCATCACCTTGATGGGACAGGGGCTTCCTGCCATAATACCCGTTCTCATGTGGGAGAAATCGGTCTTAGCAAAATCCTCGTGTTCCAGCATGGCGATGAACATGGTGGGAACGCCATGGCAGGCTGTAATTTTCTCCCGGTTAATGCAATCCAGGGACTGCTTTGGAGAGAAGTAGGGTATGGGGCTCATGGTCACGCCATGGGTCATGGCGGCAGTCATAGCCAGAACCATACCGAAGCAGTGGAACATAGGAACATGGATCAGCAGCCGGTCGGCAGTGGAGAAATCCATGCAGTCACCGATGGTCTTGCCGTTGTTTACCACATTAAAGTGGGTAAGCATTACACCCTTTGGAAAACCGGTTGTTCCTGAGGTGTACTGCATATTGCAGACATCGTCCTTGTGAATGGAGAAAGCACGGCGGTAGACTTCTTCAACAGGAGTCCTTTCAGCCAGTGCCACGGCTTCATCCCAGGTCAGGCAGCCCTTCTGCCTGGAATCAATGGTAATGATGTTCCGCAGAAACGGAAGGCGCTTGATGTATAAGGGCTTTCCGGCTTCTGCAGTTTCCAGTTCAGGGCAGAGTTCCTTTATGATGCTAACATAGTCTGAGTCCTTGTATCCGTCGATCATGACCAGAGTGTGGGTGTCAGACTGGCGCAGCAGATACTCGGCCTCATGTATCTTGTATGCGGTATTGACTGTCACAAGAACCGCCCCGATCTTGACTGTAGCCCAGAAGGTGATAAACCACTGGGGTACATTGGTAGCCCATATGGCCACATGATCACCGGGCTTGACACCCAGTGCTATCAGGGAGCGGGCGAAGGTATCCACGTCGTCTCGGAATTCCGAATAGGTTCTGGTGTAATCCTGGGTGGTGTATCTGAAAGCATATTGATCCGGGAATTCATCAACCATACGGTCGAGAACCTGGGGGAAGGTAAGATCTATGAGGGAGTATTTTTCCCATACATATTGCCCCGTGCCCGCATTATTGGTATAAAGGCGGCCTTTGGTGGCGTCCTTTTTCAAATATCTGGACATATAATTGGCAAAGTTGGGGAATACCACGCCTGCATCATCCAGATCGGCAGCCCAGCGCTT
>LSQX01394741.1_pt1 | contig 19561 bp, 10 predicted proteins | sample 654561 | NCBI WGS metagenome assembly LSQX01 (sample SAMN04489861, study PRJNA283612) | anaerobic digester metagenome | isolation source: 4 biogas reactors fed with cattle manure at either 37C or 55C with and... | place: Denmark: Kongens Lyngby | collected 2014
CACCAATTAAATTAACTCTTCCTGGAGAGAAAAAGACTTTCTCTATCTTTGTGCGGTAAATATTTTTAAAATTATTAATGATTGTTTTTTTCATCTTTAATACTTCCTTCTAAAAAATCTTTAAAAGCCGCTAAGCCTTCTTTATTTAGTTTAAAAACACCGCAATCTTCTAAGATTTCTTCAAATGCGACAACTAGTTGTCTCTCAATTAACTCATCAACATTAGTTTTTGTTGCTTGATTTTTAAATGAATTAGCCCAAACGAAATGTTTATTGTTTTCGGATAAGGCTTTTTTGTTTAGCAAATGCTGCTTTACTTCCTCAAGTTCAACTTTTAAGCGTCCAGGTAGTATTGCAAGTCCTGCAGCTTCAATTAAGCCGATATTTTCTTTTTTTAAGTGCCATTTATCTTCGTGAGGATGGAAAATGCCTAACGGATATTCTTCAGTTGTGCGGTTGTTTCTTAATATAAGGTCAAGTTCATATTCTAACCCTTTTTTTCTACTCAATATAGTGACAGTATTATGAGGTGTATCAGCTGTTTTTGCGATAATGTTAAGTTTTTCATTGGTGTAGTTTTTCCAAGCTGAAAATATTTTATTTGCATAAATGAGAACCATAGTTTGATTTTTAGATTTTAAGCGAACTGTTGAAAGTGGCCAATTTAAAAGTTCAATCGTTAAATCTGCTATAGTCGTTTTAAATAGAGGTTCAGCTTTTTCAATTGGAAACGAATAATTGCCACCTTGATAGTGATCATGAGTCAAAATGGAACCACCAACAATAGGTAAATCAGCATTAGAACCGAAAAAATATCCTGCAAAATAATCAACTAATGCGAGTAATCTCGCAAAGGTTTTTTCACTTATTTTCATTGGAGTGTGTTTTTCACTTAAAACAATCGCATGCTCATTATAGTAAATATATGGAGAGTATTGGAAATACCATTTTTCAGCCAAGAGCGGAAACTCAATTAAGCGATGTTGATTGCGAGAATCTCGATTATAGTTACCCGCAAAACCTTCGTTTTCCTTGCACAATACACACGTTGGATAAGCACTTGATTTTTGTTTTAAAGCTTTAGCGATATCCTTGGGATCTTTTTCTGGCTTGGATAAATTGATTGTTATTTCTAAAGTGCCATATTTAGAGTCTTTAATGAAATGTTTATTGTTTTTGATTCTATCCATCCGAATATAATTTAAATTAATTAGATAATCATATAAAAAAGAAGTAGCTTTTTTGGCGTCTACTTCCCGCAAGGTATAAAACTTTTTTTCTAAGTCAGAAGGTAGTTTTGCGAAAACATTCATTATTTTACTATCAAATAAATCTCTTTCAACTATCGAGTCGTTAATAACTTTAGTTTCAACAAGATAGTCTAAAATTGGCTCTAAAGCTTCGGCTGGAGAGGTTATTTTTTGTGGTTTGAGTTCGTTGTCAACAGTTAAATTCAACAAACTGTAAAGTTGATTTTTAATATAGATGTAATCTCTTTTTTCAATGACATTTTTTTCGATTTGAAAAGATATTAAGTTTTCAAGATGTTGTTTCATCTATTTTCCCCCTTATTATTAGATGATTATTAATGAAAAGAACCTTATTATCTGGTAAAAATTATACCATAATAAGGCTCTAAATCAAACTATAAATAATGTTTTTTAATTTTTAATTTAGTTTCATTAATCTCATAATTATTAGTGGTTTTTCAAAAGCCTATGCAATGACGGGCTTTAGAATTGGTTATGCTCTGACTAACAAAACTTTAGTTAAGAGGATGAATCTTTAAGCACAAACACTAACACTAACACTTTTGTCCAAAGAGGTTGTCTCGTGATTTATGAAAACACTAGAGATCACCTCTTAAATTACAATAAATTACTAAAAGAAGAAGTTGACTATTTAGACAACAAAATTAAAACAATTTCTTATCTAACGGGAATTAAACCTTAAAGCACATTTTATTATTTTGTTGAGATAAGCAAAACCTAACAAGATTGAAAAACATTTTCTAAGTTTTTAATTGAAAACCATAGAGTAGTTGCAACTCTAGGAATAGGCTTTGGTAAGAAATGGGATAACTATCTTAGATTATTTTTAGCACTTCCTCTAACAGAAATAAAAACAGCAGTTAAAATCTTAAAAAACATTCAATTTTAAAAAACAGTTCCAAAAAGAGTAAAAAAAATAAGTATTATAAAAACATGAGAAATCCTCAATTAAAATAAAGATTGAAATAATTTAAGATAATAAAAATTTAAATATTAGTTTGAATTACAACTAAAGAAAAACCAAAAACAACTATCATATTTTTGGTTTTTTTTTTCATTATGATATGTTATAATTCCCCTTGATTGTGTGTTTTATATTATACTTATTAGTATCAAAAAAGATATGGCGAGAAAAAAAATAAGACTTAAAGTACTTAAAGATCTCTAGATGTGGAATAAAATTTTTTTTAAAAAAGGAGAACGACTGACAAATGATTGAATTTTTGTTAATTGAAATGTTGTTAGAAAAAAAAGCAACATTTGTCAAGATGGAAAGTTATGCGTTATAAGATCGCGATTGTTGAAGATGAACAACAAAGCATAGATTTATTAATTGAATATTTTCAACAATATGCAAAAGAAAATAATGTTTCTTTTGATTTTTTTGTTTTTCATGATGGTGATGAAATAACGCATGAGTATTCAGCCCAGTATGACATCATTTTTTTGGATATTGAAATGAAAAGACAAGATGGGATGAGTGCTGCTGAACAGATTAGACATTTTGATCCTAATGTAATTATCGTATTTGTTACAAATATGAGGCAATACGCGATCAAAGGCTATAAAGTAAGAGCTTTAAGTTATTTAGTTAAACCAGTAACTTATTTTGCGTTTTCGCAAGAACTAAAAAAACTACTAATTATAGCAGAAAAAAATCAACTTAAGAAATTTTTGTTAATTCCAACTGAAAAAGGCAAACAAAAAATTTCCTCAAATGAAATAATGTATATTGAAAGCTATAAACATGATCTCTTTATTTTTACTAATGAAGAAACCTATAAAATTCGCGAGACAATTAAGAAAATGGAAGAAAAACTTGCTTCTTTTAGCTTTGCAAGAAGTCACAATAGTTATTTAATAAATTTAAATTATGTTGAAGCTATTGAAGAAGATATGGTTGTAATAAAAGATAAAAAAATAAATATATCACGGTCGAGGAAAAAAGAATTTATGAAAAAACTAACAATTCACCTAGGAGAGAAAAAATGATTGTTCAAGCGTTAGCAGAACGAGTTAATGAAATTTTAAATATTCCGCGCCTTTATACAGCATTAAGTGAGTGGGGTGCTTGTTTAATCTACATCTATTTTAATCCTAAACGAACAAACAAAAAATCATACAATGCTTTAATTAGCGTTTTATTTTTAGTTGTTATTACATTTTTTCATCTCTGGTCTGAGACTTGGAATATTCAGTTGTGGATTTTAGGGATGATTATTTCTGCTGCAATTATGTTTCTGTTTATTAATTCAATGATAAAAGCTGATGCCAAAACAAAAGCATATGTAACAGTTATCGCTTTTATTGTTTCTGAGTTTGTCGCGTCATTAGAGTGGCAACTAGAGTATTTTTTCATAACTAATAGCTCTCGAGCAAATCTTTTTAAAGAAATAGTGTTATTTTCGCCTTTTAAACTTTATCATTTAAGAATTAACATCATGATGTTGTTTATTTTTGGAATAATCTTTGTCGTTATGTATTTTATTGAAAAACGATATCAAAAGAACAAAAAAACATCCGAGATTAGACTCAATGATTTGCTTGCGACGTTTACTATCGGTGTTTTAATTTTTTCAATTTCCAACTTTAGCTTTTTAAATATCAATACTCCAATAACAAGCAGTCAACCAATGGAGATATTCTACATTAGAACACTGGTGGATTTAGTCGGCGTTATCGTGTTATATTCGCAAAAAGAACACAAATATGCAAATGAAAAAAGCATTGAAATCTCAGTTATGGAGAACTTGCTAAACACGCAGTACCGCCAGTTTTTAAGCTCTCAAAAATCACAAGATTTAATTAATCAGCAATATCATGATTTAAGAAACCATTTGAATGTTATTAGAATTGAAACCGATTATAAGAAGCAACAAAAACACATTGAAGAATTAGAGAAAACCTTAAATAAGCATGAACGAGTTTTTCAAACTGACAATGCAACACTAGATATTATTTTAGCTTCAAAACATAATGAAATAATTGAAAACAACATTTCTTTTTCTTTGGTCATCGATGGTGAGGAATTAAACTTCATCAAAACAATTGATTTAGTGTCTATTTTCGGCAATGCTCTTGATAATGCTATAGAGAGTTTGAAAAAGATTGAAGATAAAGCCAAACGATTACTTAAAGTGGTTGTTTTTAAACATGCTAATTTGCTTGTAATAAGAATAGAAAATTATTACTTATCTAAATTGAAATATCAGCAAGGAAGATTAATTACTACGAAGGAGAATAGCTTGTATCACGGATACGGATTAAAGAGCATTAGCCAAGCTGTTGAAAAATATCTCGGCAACGTTCATATTGAGACAGAAAATAACTGGTTCGCTCTAACAATTATGATTCCACGTCCTTAATTTTAAATAAAAATTTTATCATTTTCCCAAAAGCACTGCGGTGCTGTTTTTTTTGCGGCAGCTATTTTAGTGCAAATTATGACATAAATATGACCGATTATGAAAAAAAATTTTTTTATGGTAATAAAATGTTAAGATTTATGGAAATGAAAGCGCAAACATTGGAGAAAAGAAATGGATATAAATAAAATCGTAAAAAAAATGACTTTAGAAGAAAAGGTTTCTTTGATGTCAGGAAAGAATTTTTGGGAAACTCAAGAAATAACAAAACATCAAATTCCAAGTATGTTTTTGGCCGATGGTCCACATGGGGTTAGAAAGCAAGCTGCAGCGGCAGATCACCTGGGCTTAAACGAGAGTCTAAAAGCAACCTGCTTTCCACCAGCGGTATCTTTAGCCAACACTTGGAATAAAGAACTTGTAACAAAGATTGGAACAACTTTAGGTGAAGAAGCTAAAGCACACCGAGTTAATATATTGCTAGGACCTGGAACAAATATTAAAAGAAATCCCTTGTGTGGTCGTAATTTTGAATACTATAGTGAAGATCCATATTTAGCAGGTCAAATTGCGGCAGCACAAATAGTTGGAATTCAAAAAAACGATGTTTCTGCTTGCGTAAAACACTATGCAGTTAACAACCAAGAAGAAAGAAGAATGGTCATTGATAGTGTCGTTGATCAAAGAGCATTGCGTGAAATTTATTTAACTCCATTTGAAATGGCGGTTAAACAGGGTGAAGTTAAAACAGTGATGTCGGCGTACAACAAAGTTAACGGAGTTTTCGCCAATGAAAATGAATTTTTGCTAAAAACTATCCTAAGAGAACAGTGGGGATTTAATGGAATTATTGTAACAGATTGGGGCGGAAATAATGACCGGGTATTAGCTCTGAAAGCCGGCAATGACTTAGAAATGCCCGGAAATGCTGGCGAGACTGACCTTGAGATTTTAAAAGCAGTTCAATCAGGTGAAATTGAAGAAGAAATCTTAGATGAAGCAGTTAAAAGATTATTGGAGGTTACCTTAAAGACAAATAGTAATATCACTGGAAGTCCAGATAGTTTTTCGGTAGAAAAAAATCATCAGGTCGCTTATCAAGCAGCAACAGAAGCAATCGTTTTACTTAAAAATGATAATGTTTTGCCACTTAAAAAAGGTAAAAAAGTGGCAATTGTTGGTGATTTTGCAGCCAATCCAAGATATCAAGGAGCAGGCTCATCAATTGTAAATCCAACAAAATTGGAATCGACACTCGATGTTATAGCTGAGTATGAGTTTGATTTTATTGGATATGCAAAAGGTTTTAAGCGTTATGGTAAAAAATCAAAAAATTTAATCTCAAAAGCCAAAAAATTGAGTGCTAAAGCAGAGGTTATCTTACTATACTTAGGATTAGATGAAATCACTGAAGTTGAAGGACTAGACCGCCCAAATATGAAGCTTCCTGAGAACCAATTATTTTTGCTTGAAGAATTGAGCAAGCTTAATGTTCCTCTTGTGGTTGTTTTATCAACTGGTTCACAAATAGAATTGCCTTTTATTGATAAAATTTCAGCCCTTGTTCACGGTCATTTATTAGGACAAGCAGGTGCAAAAGCATTACTAGACGTTATTGTGGGAAAAGTTAATCCGTCAGGCAAACTTTCTGAAACAATACCGATTAAATATGAAGATGTTTCAACTGCAAAATATTTTCCTGGAAAGGAGAAAACAGTTGAATATCGCGAGAGTATCTACGTTGGTTATCGCTATTTTGAGAAAAATCAAATAGGAGTGAGATATCCGTTTGGTTTTGGACTTTCTTACACAAATTTTCTTTATAGTGATTTAACAATTACTAGCCAAGGTGTGAGTTTTAAATTAACAAATGCTGGCAAAGTAGAGGGTAAAGAAGTTGTCCAACTTTATGTTGGGATGAAGGATAGTAAAATTTTTAGACCAGTTAAAGAGTTAAAAGGTTTTGCAAAAATAAATTTAAAGCCTGAGCAAACAAAACAAGTCAATATTGCCTTTGATGATTACACATTTAGATTTTGGAACCAAGAAACAGGCAAATATGAAGTTGAAACAGGGAAATATCAAATCTATATCAATAGTTCATTAAATAAAAATGAATTATTAGACGAGATAGAAGTAATGGGAACTTTAGAGAAGATAGTTAGTCTTCAAACAGTTTTACCAAATTATTATTCGGGGAAAATAAATAATGTTTCAGATGAGGAGTTCGAAAAAATCTTAGGTTATCCAATTCCTAATCCCCATCGAAAATACGTAAAAAGAAATAGAATTGTTGTGGGTTATAATACAACAGTCGCAGAACTACGCTACGCAAAAGGCTGGACAGGGAGATTTTTTGCTTGGGCGATGCGAGTTGCGCCAAAACTTTTGAAAGTGATTGGTAAAAAACAATTAGCAAATACAATCTACATGGGAATGTATCATCAACCAATGCGCGGGATTTCTAGAATGACCAATGGGATGATTTCTTGGAGTCAGCTTGAGGGATTGTTAATTATGTTTAATGGCAAGTTTTTTAAAGGTTTAACAAAATTTAGAAAAGAAGCCAGAATTAAACGAAAAAAAAATAAAATGAAGAAAAAAGAGGCTAAAATTAGTGGATAAAATTGAAATAATAGAAAAAAAAGATTTTCAAACATTATTTGAACAGATTACTAAAGTAGAACAACAGCAAAATAACTTGCGTTTAAAAAAAGCTGAATATAAAAGAGTAAAAAAAGAAAATCTAAAAGCAGAAATCAAAAAGCTAAAATTTGAAAACAAAAAGAATCGCTCAAATTTGATAGCAAAGCTCAAATATGACTATGAAAATGATTTGGAATTGCTGAATAAAAGCATAGAAGATGAAATTATAATTCTTCAAAGCCAAAAAAGCGCTTTAAAAAATCAACCTAAAATTAAGAAGGAAAAAGAAACATCTGAAAAAAAATTACAACGAACAATTCAAATAGCTAGTTTAAAACAAAAGACAAAAAATGAAATTCAATTTCAAAAAGAGTTATTAAAGAGAAATCTTGGCGATCAAGAAAAAACAAAAATAATTAAACAAAATATTAAAGCCATCAAATATAACAAAACTCTTGCAATAAGAAAATTAAATGAAAAAGTTTTGTTTAGTCCATTTGTCCGCTTTTTTAAATATTTGTTAGATTTAATAGTTAGATTAGGTTTGTATTTCAAAAGATTATGGAACGTATTTAAATCTAATTGCCCCAATATTGCCCAGTTTTTAGTTTTCTTTATGTTGAGCAATGGGGTAACGATTTTGCAGTTATTGTTGATGCCGCTGATTAAAGCGATGTTAAATAATACAGATTTAGTTAATATCTCTTTTCAATTCGGTCAAATCGGTAAAAACATTGATGGTTCAAAGTATTATATGTTTGATTATGCTAAAGGGGTTATTGTTGATGGAAAAGGAGGCGGCCTTGCTTATTTCTTATCTATTCAAATAACTTTGGCAATTGCACAAATAATTAACTTCTTCACGCAAAGAAACATTACTTTTAAATCAAACTCAAATCCTTGGATTGCTGCAATGTGGTATTTAATCGCTTATCTTGCGATAACACTGATCGCAGCGGCAGCTCAAGGCTTATATAAAGCACCAATTTATAACTTGTTAATGAACACCTGGGGCCTTGGTTCAAGTGGAGAATTAATTGCGGACTTTATTACAATGATTATTAATAGTGCAATTTCCTTTTGGGTTTTCTTTCCAATATTTAAAGTTATTTTTAAACAAGTTCCAGAACAAGAGGTAGTTTAAAAAAATGAAATATATTACATTTACCATCCCCTGTTACAATTCAGAGAAATATCTTCATAAAGCAGTTGACTCCTTGCTTGCGGTCAAGGATGATGCCGAAATAATTATTGTTAATGATGGCTCAACGGATAAAACTTTAGAAATAGCTAATGCTTATCAGAAAAAACATCCCAAAACAATAAAAGTCATTGATAAGGAAAATGGCGGGCACGGCTCAGGGGTTAATGCAGGTTTAAAAGAGGCAACAGGGCTTTACTATAAAGTAGTTGACTCAGATGATTGGTTAGATCATGAAAATATTGTAACCTTCATCGAAACAATCAAAAAGCATTACCAAGAAGCCACTTTACCAGACCTGTATGTTTTAGATTTTATTTATGAACAGGTTGCGAAACAAGAAAATTTTGTGCGAAGTTATGAAAAGAACTTTCCATCGAATAAAATCTTTACTTGGAATCAAACAAAAAAGAAGTTCAAATACTCCAATACAATGTTAATGCACGCTCAGGTTTTTAAGACAAGCGTACTTAGAAGAAGTGGAGTAGAACTGCCAGAACACACATTTTATGTTGATAATATTTTTTCGTATACGCCACTGGCTTTTGTTGAAAAAATTTATTATTTGCCTCTGGTTTTATATCATTACTATATCGGTAGAGATGATCAGTCTGTTCAACTACACAATATAGTCGACCGGTATGAACAACAAATTAAAGTTATGAATATAATGCTTCATACTTATAGTTATCGCGATATTAAAAGAATGCCTAAAGGCTTGAGAAAATATATGAAGCATCTTCTTTCAGCGATTATGATTATTACCCAAATGTTTACGAGCGCTAAAGATTCTAAAGAGCGCCGCAAAGACTTAAAAAAACTTTGGCGTGACTTGAGAAAGAAAGACCAAGCCTTATACTGGTTTTTAAGATATCGCTCCATGAACACATTAGTTAATTTCTTGCCTTGGAAATTACGGGGTTATTTGATGCTTAAAGGTTATCTTTATTTAGCAAAAAAAGTAAAACTAGGTTAATGAATAAATGAAAAAATACGATTATTTGATTGTAGGCGCAGGACTTTTTGGTTCAATATTTGCTTATGAAGCGAAAAAGAGAGGCAAAAAAGTTTTAGTAATTGAAAAAAGAAATCATTTAGGTGGCAATATATACACAAAAGAAATTGCTGGAATTAATGTTCATTATTATGGAGCTCATATTTTTCATACGAGCAAAAAAGAAATTTGGGACTACATCAACCAGTTTGCTGAATTTAATAATTTTATTAATTCTCCAATGGCAAACTACAATGGTCAAATGTATAATCTCCCCTTTAACATGAACACTTTTAGCAAACTATGGAACATCTCAAAGCCAGAAGAAGCAAAAAGAATTATTGAAGAACAAAAGAAAAAATATCAGATTAAAGAACCTAAAAATTTAGAAGAACAGGCTATTAGTTTAGTTGGTTACGATGTTTATGAAAAACTTATTAAAGGCTATACAGAGAAACAGTGGGGAAAAAGCTGCGATCAATTACCACCATTTATTATCAAAAGATTACCGGTAAGATTTATTTATGATAATAACTACTTTAATGATATTTATCAAGGAATCCCAAAGGGTGGCTACACTAAGATAGTTAAACGAATGCTTGCCGGAATAGAGGTTATCTTAAATGCTGATTATTTTGCTAAACAAAAAAAGTATGACGGACTCGCAAAAAAGATCTTATACACAGGAGCTATCGATCAGTTTTTCAATTATGAAGAAGGAGTTTTAGAATACCGAAGTCTTGAGTTTGAACATCAAACATTAAACAAAGAAAACTTTCAAGGCAATGCGGTTATCAATTATACAGATTTTAAAACGCCTTATACAAGAATTATTGAGCATAAGCATTTTGAGTTTAAAAAAAGTGATAATACAGTAATCACTTATGAATATCCAAAAGAATGGAATAAAAATTTAGAGCCTTATTATCCAATAAATGATGATAGGAATCAAGAAATTTACAATAAATATTATTTAAGAGCTAAACAGCTAACAACACATATCTTTGGTGGTCGTTTAGCAGAATATAAATATTATGATATGGACGACATCATAGAAAAAGCATTGGATTTAGTAGCCAAAGAACTTAGAGAAAGTAATTTAAAGGAAGAGGAAAATAAATGAGAAAAACAGTATATTCAATTATGGTTGTATTTATTTTATTTTTAATAACAGGATGTCAACAAAACTCGGGAGAATTAGAGGCTCCCACTGAAATAGCGGAAGTAAAATCAGTTTCGCTTTTTTACAATGATCAAGAAATAAAAGATGGAATTTTAGAAGTTGATATAACTTTAAATGAAATTAATTTAACAGTAGAAATTATTAAAACAGCAGCTGATTTAGATGTTAATGCAATCTTTAAATCTAGTGTTTTAGAAGTGGCGGAAATAGACCAGACAGGTAAAGTTTTATTACTTGGTGTGGGAGAGACAATTATTTCGGTTTCTGCAGCTGATAAAAAACATCAAATTGTTTTAGTTGTCGAAGATTCACTAAATACTAAAAGAAAAGAACATGAAGTAATTGTAGTTGGCGGAAATGCTAATAGATCAACTGCTGCCGAGGGCGATTATGTACTACTAACTCCAGAATTTTCAGAAAATTTCGATTTTATTCGTTGGGAATTTAAATTAGATGGAGAAGTTATTTCAAATGTTTGGACAAATGGCAACATCTTTAAAATGTTAGATGGAGAGGTTAAAATTACTGCTATTTTTGAAGAAAAAATGCGTCAATTAGTAGTTCATAATGGCAATGTCGAAGGTTTTAATTTACAAAACAAAGAAGGAGCCACAAGAACATATTTAATTCCTGCGGGAGCTAAAGTCAATATCACTGCTTTAGAAGCTCGTGAAGGAGAAATCTTTATTGGTTGGGATTATGAGATTCCTGATAATAGGAGAGGTGAACTAGGTAATCCTGTATTAGAAAACTTGGTTATGCCAAATCATAACCTAAATGTTTGGGCAATATATTCAAGAATAAGTGATTTGGGATTTCCGAAAGCAAGTGAAACAGCCAAGCTGCCATATAGCAACGCTTCCAAAGGATTTAAAGAAATTAAAAATGGAGTTCCTCATGGTGAAGCTGAAGACTATGATTTGGAAAAACTCAATGGTTTTCGATTTGCCATTGAAAGCGATGAAAAGAGTGTTGATTTAGATAATTACGCAATTGAAAATATTGAAGGTTCAAATCTGTCTAATGGCGATAAAGGTTCGCTTACAGTAAAGGTAATCTTTAAAAATCATCACCAAACGCTACCGATAACAGTAGAGTTATATGCTACCTATTATTCAGCAAAAGCAACCTCGGGGATTATAGAAGTGCCAGCAGGAGCTGTGGTGACAAAGTATTTTTCTGTTCCTTTTGGTTTTGATAAACCATGGATGAGTTTGGTGTTAAGAAAACCAACCAATCTAGCGGCAAACGAAACAATTTTACTCGATATGGTTGCGGCAAAAGCACTAACCTATCCAAATGGAGATCCTCAATTTAAAGATTCTAGTTCCTATCAATGGGTAAAAGTTGATAGTTATAAAGGAACAAATTGGAGTGGCGGACATTATATTGTTCATAATAATATCGGCTTATCTTCATTAGTGTTTTTCTCAGATAATCTAACCTTTAACCCATCGTTAAGTGCGAGAATTAATAATCTTCCTTATTATGATGAAGAAGATGAGTCTTTAAAAATCTATTTTAGAATTATTAATGTTTCCGAAAACATGGGTAATCATGAGTTTATGTTAAGCAACTCAATTAATCCTTATGATGATGATTCAACAAGAGTTTCGGTCCAGTTAGAGATGGAATATAAAGAAATCGCAATCTTTTCACTTGAAATAAACCGAAGTCAATTAAACGAAGAGTTTTATTTTCATATTTTAAATGATGGCTTAGATGTAAGTCTTGCGGGAAGATATGGCAATAACTTAATAGTCCAAATGGCTTATAATGACATATTTTAGAAATGATAAGACTAGAGAAAGGAAAGAAAATGAGCAAAACGTTAATTTATAATTCAGTGATTAAAAAACTAATAGTATTAATACTTATTGTGGTTTTCTCGACTTTAATTATTTTTCCTAAAAATGTTAAAGCTGAGTCTAAGGAACCAATCGGAGGAAATTATTTTCATCCAGATTTTGAAAGTAAAGAAGAAGCTGCTAGAGAAGCAAATAAAGTTAATGAAGAGATTTTTTCAGAAGGCGTTATTATGCTTAAAAACGAAGACAACTCATTACCGATAGCAGTTGGCTCTAAAATTAGCTTATTTGGTAAAAATGCGTTAAATATTTTAAAAATCGGTTCTGGATCAACTAGTAGTAGTGGCAATAAAAACATTACAATTGAAGGTTCGCTAACCGCAGCAGGTTACAAGTTAAATCCAGCCTTGATTAACTTTTACCGCAATAATTCTCTTTCAGGTTCAGGTAGAGGCGCTGCACCAGTGATGAGAAATGTTCCCAGTGGCTACAATACAGGGGAAACGCCAATTAATAAATATACAAATGAAATTGAAGAAAGTTATAGCGAATACAATGATGTTGCGATTGTTGTGTTTCAAAGAATTTCAGGTGAAGGTTTCGATTTACCACGAACGATGATGTGGAATGGCAGTAGCTATCGGGAATGGAGCACAAAAGAGGCTGTTCCAGGCGCTAGAGCCAAAGATGATCACTATTTACAATTAGATCAAAATGAAGCTGATCTTTTAAAATATGTTGGCAGTTATTTTGATAATGTTGTTGTTTTACTGAATACGGGATCACAATTTGAGGTTGGCTTTTTAGATGATCCAAATCATTATGGTTATCATGAGAATATTAAAGCCGCTCTTTGGGTTGGTTATCCGGGGGGAAGTGGTTTAAGTGAACTTGGGAAAATCTTAAATGGAACAATCAACCCTAGCGGCAAAACAACCGATACTTACGCTAGAGATTTTAAAAAAGATCCAACATGGGAAAACTTTGGGAACAACTTAGAAGATTATGGAAACCAATATAGCAACTTACCGAGCACTGGTGGTCATGGCGGTGGATACCGCAATAACTATGTTCATTATGAAGAAGGAATTTATGTTGGTTATCGTTATTATGAAACAAGAGGATTTACTGATGGTGAAGCGTGGTATAAAGAGCACGTTGTTTATCCATTTGGTCACGGATTATCTTATACAAGCTTTACGCAAGAAATAGTTAGTAGTTCACCAGAAAAAAACAGCACTTTAGGAGCTGATGATCAAATCAGAGTAACAGTTAAGGTGACAAATACGGGTTCTGTTGCGGGTAAAGAAATTGTTCAGTTGTATTATACAGCCCCCTATTATAACAAGGGAATTGAAAAAGCGCATGTCGTTTTAGGTGCATTTGAAAAAACTCAATTATTAGCACCCGGCGAGTCAGAAGAAGTTACGCTTGAACTTACAGCGCGAGAAATGGCCTCTTATGACTATAATGACGCTAACAACAACGGCTTTAGAGGCTATGAATTAGAACATGGCACATACGTGATTAGAATAATGCGAGATGCCCATAACGAAATTGAAGCATTTGAATATCACGTAAACGATGATGTTCAATATGAATATGACGAGGTTACGGGTTTTAAAGTCGAAAACAGATTTGACGATGTTAGCTTTGAGATGAATGAATATTTATCACGATCTGATTGGGAAGGAACATACCCAAAGATGAAAATTAAAATGATTGCAAAACAAGCAATTATTGATGGTTCAAATTTATGGTTTGGTGGTAATAATCCAGCTGATGAAGGTCAACCTTATTATTCTAATACTTTTCCGGTAACAGGAGATGATACTGGAGATATTCAATTAAAAGATTTATTTGAACTAGATTATGATGATCCATTGTGGGATGATTTTTTAGACCAACTTTCTGTTGAGACAATGAAAAGACTAGTTTCAAAAGGTTACTACCGCTCTGGTGTAGACATCCCAGAATTAGGAATAAAAGATGTAATTAACGCTGATAGTCCAGCTGGTTGGACTAACTGGGGTTATGGAACAGAAGGAAGTGTTTATACTCTTTATACTGGCGAGACTGTTCTGGCTGCAACATGGAATAAAGAGCTTGCCTATAAGAAAGGGATTATGATTGGAAATGAAGCGCTTTTTGGAAATGGTGGCGAAAAATCACGATTCCCAGGGTGGTACGCTCCAGCTGTCAACCTTCACCGCTCAGCTTTTGGCGGAAGAAACTTTGAATATTACTCAGAAGATGGTTATTTATCAGGGAAACTAGCGGCACAAGTTATTAAAGGTGCAACCGAAAAAGGAGTTTTTACATATTTAAAACATTTCGCCTTAAATGAACAGGAAACATACCGTCAAGGTACTCTTACATGGGCAAATGAACAGAGTATGCGAGAACTTTATTTCAAACCATTTGAAATTGGAGTTAAAGAAGGAAAGACAAAAGCAATTATGAGTTCATTTAACCGATTAGGGACAACTTGGACTGGTGGAAATTATGAGCTATTAACTAATGTTTTAAGAAATGAATGGGGCTTTAGAGGAATGGTTGTAACAGATACTTTTATTTCTGGAATGTCAAATGCTGACCAAATGATTAGAGCAGGCGGAGATTTAGCATTAGGAAATACCTCAATTACTTATAAGCAAAACTCAGCAACAACGGTTAGTGTTTTAAGAAATGCTGCTCATAACTTTTTATATACTCACGCAAATAGCATGGTAATCAATGACGGTTATTCTTCAATGCCAAAACCACTTAGTAGCTATAAAGGCGCAGTTTTAAGCCTTGGAACATTAAACATTTCTTATTATGCAGATATCGCTACTGTTAAAGTAAACAAAGATGTCTTAGGTAGTGATGTTGAAGATGAGATGATTGAATATCGCTTAAAAGAAGATTCTACTCTCCCAGCGGGGCTGAACTTAAATTTAGATGGAACAATCTCGGGCTATCCAGAAGAAGAAGTTACAAATTTTAATTTTACAGTTATTGCTGGTTATCAAGAGTTCTTCCGTGAAGCAACGTTTACAATTAGTATTACTAATCCGTTTGGTTCAATTATATATCAGTTAGAAAATGATAATGTAGTCACTCAAATCGGAGAAAATATTACACTTGATTTTGGCAGTGCTTATATTTATAAACCAAATAAAGAGGAAACAGAGCAATTGCCGACAATTACTTATTCTTTAAAGAGTGGAAGTTTAAATTTAGCAGGTTTAAGTTTTTCAGAAACAGGTGTTTTAACGGGTCTTCCAAGAAGAGCCGCCAAGAATTATCAATTAATTATAGTCGCAAGTGCTGAAGGATATAAAGATGCTGAGGCAGTATTTAATCTTTCGGTCTTAGATGCCTTAAAATTTGAAGCAAGAAAACTTAAAGCAGGAAAATTTGGCGAACGTTATTTAGACCAAGTAAACCCCGCGAGTGGTTCTGAAAATGTAGAATATGAACTTAAAGAAGGCAACACTTTGCCGGTAGGATTAACCTTATCTAAAGCGACAGGCTATATTGTTGGAACACCAATTGAAGTTGTTAATGATCATCAATTTATAGTTGTGGCAAATAGTGAATTTTCAGACCCAATTGAGGCTGTTTACACAATTAGTATTGGAATTTCTTATCGTGAATTAAATTTACCACATGCAAAGGTAGACAAAAATTATGATGTGATGATTAACACTGCCCAAGGGGCTAGAGACATCACTTATGAACTTAAAGAAGGTTCTGTTCTTCCAGAAGGATTAACAATTTCTAGTGAAGGAATTTTAGCGGGTAAGCCAGTTAAAGAAGGTTTATATAAATTTAGTGTAATTGCCAAGAGTCAGGAAGCAATAGCTGATGAAGCTCAACTATCAATATTTGTCGGTAAAGATCTTGAAAAGAAAAATATTCTACCGTTAGTTATTTCAATTACTTCAGCAGTTGTCGCTGCAGGAGCCGGACTAGGGGTATTTCTCATTTTAAGAAAACGTAAGTAAGAAACGGAAGTGCGAAATAATGAAATTTAGACAACTTTGGAGATCAACTGCAGTTAAGGTTTGGCTTATTATAAGTGTTATTGTAATTGCAATCTTTATTACTGCAACTATCGTCGCAACCCAAGTACCTTTTCTAAGCGGCACCATCAATTCAGTTATGGGTGGGCCTCAAAGAACACTTGTTAAAGGTAATCCAGAAGATTATATCCGCTATACATCAGAGTATGAAACTAAAGCGGAAGCCCTAAGTGCGGCGAATAAATTAAATGAAGAGATTTTAGAAGAAGGAATTGTTCTTTTAAAAAACAAAGATAATGTACTGCCTCTTAATGGCAATGAAAAAATTACAGTTTTGGGCAAGAATTCAACAAATTTAGTTTTGGGAGGTTCGGGCTCCAGTGCTGGCACTGGAGTCGGTTCTAACGTTGTTAATTTATATCAAAGTTTAGAAAATGCTGGTTTTATATATAATCCTGTAGCTAGGGAATTTTTTGCTAGTAGCAAATCAGGAAGCGGAAGAGCGGCAATACCGGGTATTGGCACAATCCTTACGGGTTATCCTATTGGCGAGACCCCTAAAGCAGCTTATGAAAACAACGATAACTTGCGTCAAAGCTATCAAGAATATAATGATTTAGCGATTGTTGTAATAACGAGGATTGGTGGCGAAGGTTATGATATGCCGCGGACAATGTTTTGGGATGGTTCAAGATATACAAATTGGTCTGGAGATAAAAAGATTCCTGGTGCAAGAAGTATTGATGATCATTATTTGCAGCTAGATGAAAATGAAACAGATTTATTAAAAGAAGCAAATGATCATTTTGCAAATGTTGTGGTAATAATAAATTCATCCTCTACTATTGAAATGGGATTTTTAGAAGACAGTAATCACTATGCTTATCAACCTAACATTAAAGCAGCGCTTTGGATTGGTAGTCCAGGTGAAACCGGCGCTAATGCAATCGGTAGAATCTTAAAAGGAGAGGTGAACCCTTCAGGAAAAACTACTAATATTTATCCAAAAGACTTTCGGAAAGATCCAACTTGGAATAACTTTGGTAATAACTTAAAAGGCGGTGGAAACCGCTATAAAGTTGATGGTAAAGAAAGAAACGCTTTTTATGTTGAGTACGAAGAAGGAATTTATGTTGGCTATCGCTACTATGAAACAAGAGGATTTACCGACGGGGAAGAGTGGTATCAGCAAAATGTAGTTTATCCGTTTGGACATGGTCTTTCATATACAACATTTTCCCAAGAAATAGTCGCTAAAAGCTTTGCGGAAGGTGCTAATTTAGATCGTGATGATGAAATTACAATTAGCGTGAAAGTTAAAAACACAGGCAATGTTGCTGGAAAAGATGTAGTTCAGCTTTACTATACAGCACCTTATTATGATGGCGAAATCGAAAAAGCACACGTCATCTTATTAGGGTTTGCCAAAACAAAACTATTAGAACCAGAAGAAAGTCAAACAATTGAGTTAGAGTTTCTTTTAAGACAAATGGCATCATATGACTATAATGACGCTAACAATAATGATTTTAAAGGTTATGAATTAGATGGTGGAACTTATGAAATTAAACTGATGAACAATTCCCACCAAGTAATTGAAAAGACGACATTTAAAATTTTAGAAAACGGATTTTTCTATGAACAAGATGAAACTACGAATGCACCTTTAAATAATTTATTTGATGATGTAAGTAGTCATATTAAAACATACTTATCAAGAAGTGATTGGCAAGGAACGTGGCCAAAACAAATAACAGATAGTGATCGTGAAGTAGATAATGATTTTATTTCATTGTTAAATTATCGACTCAATGATAGTGAAGACGATCCTTGGTATAGTCCTTTAAAACCAAATCAAAGTAAAAACGAAAAATCATACAACAGAACTAAAATAAAGCTTTACAATTTAACAGGTAAAGATTTTGATGATCCACTTTGGGATGAATTATTAGATCAATTAACAGTTGATCAAATGGTTAAATTAATTTCTCAAGGCAATTTTAAGACCCAAAACATTGATAATATTGCCAAACCGCTAACTATAGATGCAGATGGTCCAATGGGTTTTGCAATCTTTATGGGAGATCCAGCAGTTTATGACACAGCATATTATTCGAGTGCGGTAATTTTAGGCTCTACTTGGAATGAAGATTTGGCATATCAATTAGGGAAAATGGTTGGTAATGAAGGAGTAATCGGCAATAGGCGAGGAGATAAGATGCCTTATTCAGGGTGGTATGCTCCAGCTGTTAACATTCATCGTTCGCAATTTGGCGGTCGTAACTTTGAATATTATTCTGAGGATGGTTTTTTATCAGGAAAAATTGCTGCACAAATCATTAAAGGCGCAAACGAGAAAGGTGTTTATACTTATTTAAAACACTTTGCGCTAAACAACCAAGAGACAAACAGAGATACAACTGGGCTTGTTACATGGGCAAATGAACAAGCGATGCGAGAAATATATTTCAAGCCTTTTGAAATTGCTGTTAAAGAAGGGAAAACAACCGCAATGATGTCGGCTTTTAACCGAATCGGTCATGTTTGGGCGGGTGGAGATTATAAATTGCTAACTTCTTTATTACGCGATGAATGGGGCTTTAAAGGTACAGTTATTACAGACTTTAATTTAACTCCATATATGAATATCGACCAGATGATTAGAGCTGGTGGAGATTTAAATTTAAGTCCAGGAAAAAACTTTGGAAACACTTCATCAAGCACTAGTGTTACAGCACTAAGAAATGCGAGCAAAAACATTTTATATACGGTTGCCAATAGTAACGCAATGAATGGCTTGGGTGATGGAGTTGTTTATCGTTACTCAATGCCAAAATGGATTGTTTGGGTAATTGTTTTGGATGTCAGTTTAGTCGCATTGAGTGGTTTATGGGGATTTTGTGTTATTAGAAAACAAAAAAGAAAAAAGGAGAATTTAAAATGAATAAAAGAAAAAAGATTTTCAGTTTATTAGTAGTTTTATTATTAGTTTTTGGCTTGTTTGGTTGCGATGAGGAAGACAATGAAGAAAGGACAACCAAAACATATGTAATGGAAGCAGAATATATCAATTTAGATGATAT
>LSQX01285433.1_pt1 | contig 19557 bp, 16 predicted proteins | sample 654561 | NCBI WGS metagenome assembly LSQX01 (sample SAMN04489861, study PRJNA283612) | anaerobic digester metagenome | isolation source: 4 biogas reactors fed with cattle manure at either 37C or 55C with and... | place: Denmark: Kongens Lyngby | collected 2014
CTTGCGCGTCAGGGCATTCAGGATTTCAAAGTAGTTGTCACAGCTCCGCCCCGTCAAACCGAGCGGGCCGTGCGGGACGATTTTCGCGTACTGCTGGTGAACCATGAGAAATCACCGATAGAGCTTCTTGTCTGCGGTAAGATATGAAAAGTAAGAATATCGTTTTCTCAACGGGAGAATCACATGATCGAATTAAAGGGCATAAATAAAACCTTCAAGGTATCCAGAAGAAATGCAGGGCTGAAGGAAGCTGTCAAATCCCTGTTCAAAAAAGAATATGAGCTCATCCATGCCCTGAATGATATCTCATTTACCATCAATGATGGAGAAATCGTCGGCTATATTGGCCCCAATGGGGCCGGGAAAAGCAGCACGATAAAGATTATGAGCGGCATCCTCACACCGGACAGCGGCGAATGCGTGATCAACGGAAGGGTCCCATGGAAGGAAAGAATTCGTCATGTCAGTGATATCGGGGTGGTTTTCGGTCAGCGATCCCAGCTGTGGTGGGATGTCCCTGTCATGGACTCCTTTGAGCTGCTGCGGGATATTTACAAGGTCCCGGATAAGGTTTTCAAAAACAATGTAGCAGAGCTTTCCGAAATGCTCGAGCTGGACATGCTCCTGCGAACCCCTGCCCGCCAGTTAAGCCTGGGGCAGAGGATGCGTTGTGAAATTGCCGCATCGCTGCTGCATCAACCAAAGGTTTTATTTTTGGATGAACCTACCATTGGCCTGGATGCGGTTTCAAAAATTGCCGTACGGGATTTTATTAAAAAGGTCAATGCGGAAAGAAAAACAACAGTTTTGCTGACAACCCATGACATGCAGGATATCGAAGCGTTGGCCGAACGCATCATCCTTATCGGAAAAGGCCGAATTCTGCTGGATGGCTCTATTGGCGAGCTGCAAAAGAGGAATTCTCCGGTTCGCAAACTGACCATAGAATACTCGGGAGAAGATTTTTCTCTTTGCGAAGGAGCCAGTTTCCTTGAGAAAATACAAGGACATGCCGTTATCGCAGCCGATACGCGAATTGTATCGGTTTCAGAAGTGATCACCTTCCTGTCGAAGCAGGTGGAGGTGCTTGATCTTTCAGTTTCCGGGTCAACAGCCGAAGAGATGGTAGTCTCCCTGTACAAGGAGTTTTCCATATGAGGAAGTACATCAGCTTTTTCAGAATGCGTTTTATCAACGGATTACAATATCGGACGGCGGCTTATGCCGGAATCGCCACGCAGTTTGCCTGGGGTTTTATGGAGATTCTGATGTTTCGGGCCTTTTATGCTGCGAATCCGGAAGCGTTTCCGATGGAGTTTTCCCAGCTGTCTTCCTATATTTGGCTGCAGCAGGCCTTGTTGGCTCTGTTCATGACCTGGTTTTTAGAAAATGACATTTTTTCCGCAATCACATCCGGAAATGTTGCCTATGAGCTGGTAAGGCCCATGAACCTGTATCGCATGTGGTTTGTCAAAAACCTTGCCAGCAGGCTGTCCAAGGCAGTTCTGCGCTGTATGCCCATCCTGTTGGTTGCCGCATTTCTGCCTGCGCCCTATAACATATCTCTTCCTTCAGGTTTTCCGGAGTTTATTTGGTTTTCAGTTTCCCTGGTGCTGGGGTTCCTGATCGTGGTTGCCTTTTGTATGCTGGTGTATATTGCAACCTTTTACACCATGTCCCCCATGGGGGTGCGTCTGATTGCGGTGACCATGGTGGAGTTTTTTTCCGGTGCGGTGATTCCCATTCCCTTTTTTCCGGATAAAATTCGCCTGGTTTTTGAACTGCTTCCCTTTGCATCCATGCAGAACATGCCTCTGCGCATCTACAGCGGAAACATCACAGGAAATGAAGTTTTAACAGGAATTGCGCTTCAAGTCTTCTGGCTGGTGGTGATGCTGGCAACAGGCAGGCTGTTGATGGGCAGAGCCCTGAAAAGGGTTGTCATACAGGGAGGTTGAGGATATGACTGAACAGGGAGGAGGTAAACCATGAAGCTGTACCTGAAATATCTGTCCATTCATTTGCGCAGCCAGATGCAATATAAGGCTTCTTTTTTCCTGACCCTGCTCGGACAGTTTGTCCTGTCTTTTTCTGTTTTCCTGGGAATCTACTTCATGTTCGGGCGATTCAACAGGGTGGAGGGCTTTACCTATGAAGAGGTGCTGATTTGCTTTGCCATTATGCTGACGGCTTTTTCCATTGCAGAATGCTTCGCCAGGGGGTTCGACACGTTTTCAACCATTCTGGGAAACGGAGAGTTTGACCGGGTCATGGTTCGTCCCCGCAATGAGATCTTTCAGGTTCTGGCAACGAAAGTTGACCTTTCCAGGTTCGGCAGGCTGCTTCAGGCCTTTATTATTTTCCTGTATGCCATTCCGGCTGGAAACATCACCTGGACATTGGATAAGGTTGTTACCCTTTTACTGATGATTGGATCCGGCGTGGTGGTCTTTTCATGCCTGTTTTTGGTATACGCGGCGCTTTGCTTTTTTACCACCGAAGGGCTGGAGTTCATGAACATTTTTACAGACGGTGGTCGCGAATTCGGCAAGTATCCATTTTCAATCTATGGCAGCGGGGTTCTGAAGTTTTTTACCTATGTTATTCCGCTGGCGCTTTTCCAGTACTACCCTTTCCTATATCTTGTGGGAAAGTCAGATAACCGTTTGTACATGTTTTATCCATTGCTTGCTTTGCTTTTTGTTCTTCCCTGTCTGGCACTTTGGCGCTTTGGAGTAAAGCACTTTAAATCGACTGGTTCGTGAAATCGTTCTTCATACAACCGTAAAAGCTCTTGCGTATCAAGCTTAATCCTGCTCATTTCCGCTGAAAACCATTCACTTGCACCCCATAAATGTTTATGGATTCACCTTAAATACTCATGCTTTTCACCTGGCCTTTGCCCGCAGTTTCAACTCTTTTATCTGCTGGTAAATATGACAATATCCGATCATTTATTTTTAATATTTATGTTAATAATTTCACAAGAATATGATTGAACTGAATGGCTTGGTATGCTATGATCTTATGGGTTACTTTTATCGACAAAAAATCAACAGAGTTTACCGGCTATAATGATACAGCGGCTGGTCGCCGATGCAGACCGGGTGTGTTGCAATTACAAATCAATTGCTTCTGTTGCAATAAGAAGGGGAGCATATGGAAAACAGATCAAAGATAGCGATTATTGGTTCGGGTTTCGTTGGTGCATCGACGGCTTTTGCCATGTCACTGAACCAAATGGTCAACGAAATGGTATTAATTGATGTGAACAAGGAAAAGTCCATTGGCGAAGCCATGGACATCAGTCACGGGTTGTCCTTTCTGGGGCAGATGTCGGTTTACGGCGGGGATTATTCCGACTGCAGCAATTGCGATGCCATCATCATCACAGCCGGATGTAACCGGAAACCGGGTGAAACACGCATTGACCTGGCAAAGAAAAATGTGACCATTGCCAAGGAAATCGTTGGCAATGTGATGAAGTATTACACAAGAGGGGTTATCCTCGTAGTTTCCAACCCAGTTGATATTCTGACATATAAAATCAGTCAATGGTCCGGGCTTCCGGATGGCAGAGTTTTTGGAACAGGCACGGTTCTGGACAGCTCAAGGTTCAGGTTCCTGCTTAGTCGAAAATTTAACGTGGATGTAAGAAATGTTCATGGCTATATCATTGGTGAGCATGGTGATTCACAGCTGCCGCTTTGGAGCGCGACCCACATTGCCGGCAAGAATATCACGGAATTCTTCAACGATCCGGCTTATGGCATTACCGATGAAATTAAGAATGCCATTATTGATGATGTAAAGACTTCAGGCGGTGAAATCATTCGCAAAAAGGGTGCCACCTATTATGCGATTGCGGTTGCCATCAACACAATCCTTGAATCTCTTCTGAAAAATCAAAATACAATCAGGACGGTATCTTCCGTTATCCACAATCTATACGGCATCGATGATGTTGCGCTGAGCCTGCCCTCCATTGTCAATGCCAATGGGGTTAAGGCCATCTTCGATCTGAAGCTGACCGGGGAAGAACAGAAGCTGCTGGCAAATTCCGCAGATCAGCTGAAAAACGTTTTGGAACAGATTAAAGATATATAACACCTGGCCGCTTCAATACATCAATGGATGTATTAAAACTGTCAGGTTCCTGAATTTGGTTGTGGGCGCAGCCCGCGAATATGTTAAAGGAGTGAAAGCCTCATGGATTACAGAAAAGAATCATTAAAACTGCACGGAGAATGGAAAGGAAAGCTTGAAGTGATCGCCTCCGTTCCTGTTAAGAACAAGGAAGACCTCTCTCTGGCATACACCCCTGGTGTTGCCGAACCCTGTCTGGCCATCCAAAAGGATGTGGATCTGTCTTATGAGCTGACGAGAAGATGGAACCTTGTTGCTGTTGTAACCGACGGAACCGCGGTGCTGGGTCTGGGTGACATCGGTCCAGAAGCCGGCATGCCGGTGATGGAAGGCAAATGTGTTCTTTTTAAAACCTTTGGTAATGTGGACGCATTCCCGCTTTGCATTCGCTCGAAGAATGTTGATGATATTGTGCAGACTGTTAAGCTGCTGGCTGGCAGCTTTGGCGGAATCAACCTGGAAGATATCTCAGCACCACGTTGCTTTGAGATTGAACGCCGATTGAAAAAGGAATGTGATATTCCCATTTTCCATGACGATCAGCATGGCACAGCTATTGTTACCCTCGCGGCGATGCTGAACGCACTGAAGCTGACAAAGAAGAGTATCAATGATATCGAAGTGGTGGTTAATGGCTCCGGTGCTGCCGGTATTGCCATCACAAAGCTTTTGATGGCCATGGGCCTGAAAAAGGTTATTCTTTGCGATACAAAGGGCGCTATCTATGAAGGCAGGGACAACCTGAATGCTGAAAAAGCCGAAATGGCCAAGATCTCAAACCTGCAAAAGAAAAAAGGTCTCTTAAAGGATGTTATTGTGGGCTCGGATGTGTTTATCGGAGTTTCTGCGGCTGGCATGCTGACAAAGGAAATGGTCATGACCATGACCAGGGATCCGATCATCTTTGCCATGGCCAACCCCACGCCGGAGGTCATGCCTGACGAAGCGAAGGAAGCCGGAGCAAGTGTGGTGGGCACAGGCCGTTCAGACTTCCCGAACCAGATCAATAATGTCCTTGCATTCCCGGGCCTTTTCAGAGGCACCCTGGATGTCAGAGCCAGTGATATCAATGATGAAATGAAGATCGCTGCGGCTAAAGCTATTGCAGGAATCATTTCGGATGAAGAATTGAACGCCGATTATGTTATCCCGGCACCATTCGATGCAAGGGTGGCCAGCAGCGTTGCCGCCGCCGTAGCAGAAGCCGCAAGAAAATCCGGCGTAAACAGAATCTAAACCAGGGGGCGGGGCCCAGGTCCCTTTGCTCAATTTGACCAATGGGGACAGGTCCCTTGGCTCAATTTAACCAGCGGGGACAGGTAACCCGGTCAATCAGAGCGCGAAACCAGGGCGGAGCCCAGATCCCTTGGCTCAAACCAGAGGGCGGGGCCTAAGTCCCTTAGCCCAATTTGAAAGGCGGGGACAGGTAACCAGGGTAATCAGAGGGCGAGGCCAATGGAGACAGGCTCCTTACCTCAATTTAATCAGTACTCGGGCTCCTTGAGTGAACCCTAATCATTTTACCATCGTATCGAAGGAAGCAGGTTAATCACTGCTTCTTTTTCTTTTCGTAGAAACGAAAAACTTTCCACCATAACCTGTACTGAAATCTACTGGCATTGACATTATGAAGTGTTTAACACCACCGTCAATAGCTTGCTGCGAAGGCAAGCACCCATAACACAATGGAGTAGTTGAGTAAATCATATTTTGTCATTTTTTGCGGCTAAACAATTTTTTATACATCAATATTGGTTTTTTAATCATCATATGGTCACATTTTGCGCGTTCATACAAAAATACAGGCACTTCACGCAAGATAATTGCAAAGCTATCCATATAATAACATTTTAATAGATTGATTTCCAACCATATCTGTATTAGAATGGATAAGACTCACAATTCGACTATCCTCTGCAACATTCTCCAGCAGCTGGCACGGAAAGCATAAAACATGTATGATGGTATGTTTATTTAGCCAACGCTGATGATACGTCAAAGCCGATGCAGAAAACCTTTTCAAGAAAAAGAATGCGTTTCAAACTGTATCAGCAACCAAATCACAAAAGGTAAAAATTTTGAGGTACGATGAAGGGTTTTTATAAGTGTAAAAACTATAGCAGCCAGCCTTATTTTGTGTACAAAAAAACACTGAATGCATGAACGATATCTTTTGTGAGGGCAATATGACAGGAAAGATCATCAACGGTAAATACAAGATCACTGAAAAGCTGGGAACCGGAGGGTCATCTGAAGTATACAAGGCTTATCATATCCATTTGCAAACACCATGGGCGTTGAAATTCATTTCATCCATGCAGGACTGCGCACTGAACGAGCTTGAAATTCTCAGAAACCTGAATCATCCTGCCTTTCCCAGGCTTGTTGATGTGATCGCCGGGGAAAGCCAAACCATCCTTGTGTTTGATTATTACGAGGGACTTACCCTGCAGCAAGCCCTCGAGCAATATGGCCCCATCGACGAGCAGCGGGCCCGCAATATGGCCGGGCAGATCCTGGACGCGCTGAACTATCTGCATGGCTGCTCGCCAGAGCCCATCATCTACAGGGATTTGAAGCCATCCAACCTGATGCTGCTGGCAGATGACACCATTAAAATGATCGATTTTGGTACGGCAAGGTTGTTCAAACAGGAAAACTCTGATGACACGGTATATCTGGGAACCCCTGGATATGCGGCCCCGGAACAGTACGGCGCGGCACAAACCGACATACGCACCGATATTTTTAATTTTGGGATGACCCTGTTTCATCTGGTCACCGGAAAGCATCCACTGCAATGCGCCGAGTCACAGCGGGAGCAAATTCTGGGGTTGTCGGGTGTATCCAAGCAGTTTGCATCGGTTCTGTTGCGCTGTGTTTCTGTGAACCCCGGTGAACGCTATGGGGATATTGCTGAAATCAGAAAGGCTCTCAAGGCAGAATCAGAAATGTTACAGTCAGCACCTGCGGCGATGGGAAAGAATGCTGTTGAAATCAGTGTTTCAGGCATTCAAAGCGGCATCGGCGTAACACACTTCTGCCTGTTGTTCGGGATGTGGCTGAAAAACCAGGGGTTTCGCACCGCCGTATTGGAATATGGTGAAAACCGTGATGCCATGGCTTTGTGCAAGCTGGTTGAGAAGGAAGCCCATGTTCAAAGAAACGGTTTTTTTCAGGTTCACGGCCTGTCCATTTACCCATCCATGCGCAAAGAAGAAATCGATTGCTTTAAAAGGTCGGAATATGAATACATCCTGGTAGATTACGGTGTACATAACGAATATGTTTCCCTTTTGTCCCAGCGCAGCGATGTCAGGATGATCTTTGCCCCGGGCGCCGACTGGAAGCTGGGGCTGCTGGGGGCTTTTCTGCACAGTCATCATACTGCGGCAAACAGCCCGAATACGTATCTATGCTTTCCATTCCAGAACCAAAAATCCCTGCGCATCATACAAACATATTTTCATCTTTCCAATATGCTTACCATTCCCTATGCCATAAACCCCTGGAAGTTGGACCAGGAGGAAAGGCATGCGATGGAATTGATCTATGAAAAGCTGTTTCAGGCCGATTCCAAAATGAATCATACCAGCAAGAGGAGGACGAGTTAAAATGGCATTTTTGAAAAAGAAAAGTAAACTGCCTGTTGCCTTTCTACGGGTTTTATTGGTTCTTAGCCTTATCGTGCTTTTTTTGGTCGGCTTATATTATCTGTACCAGGTAAAAATGAAAGAAGTAAAGGCGCATCATGATGAAGAAATCGGACAATACCGTTTTCAGTTGTACCAGCTTGACAGGCAGGTGTTTGTACCGAAGCAGGATATTGAGTATGGAACCATGCTTTCACCCGAGCTTTTCGAGCAGGTCTCCATGAAAATGCAGGTTAGCCAGGAATTACTCCTCGATGAGAATGATATGGGTAAAACCAGTCTGGTCAGGCTTCCAAAGGGCATTCCGGTCACAAAGTCAGCCGTTACAGAGGAGCTTCCTGTCAATGATCTGCGCAAGGTTGAATTCAATATGTTTTTGCTGCAGACCGATCAGCATGCGGGGGAATTTGTGGATATCCGCATTGTTTTTCCAAACGGTGAAAACTATATCGTTTTAAGCAAAAAACAGGTGAAAGCCATGGAGGCCGCAGACAATATCCTTTGGCTGTGGTTGGATGAAACTGAAATCCATCTAATTTCCAGTGCCATTATCGACGCATATTTGCATCCGGGCACAAAGCTTTACGCTGCAACCTATGTACAGCCTGAAACTCAGGCTGCGGCAGCCCCCTTCTATCCGGCCAACCCTGATGTGCTTGATCTGATGCGCACAGATCCAAACATCCTGAAGAAAGCCTCCGATTTGCTTGCAAGGGAGGCAAGGGCACTGCTGGAAAGCAATCTGCAGGCCATGACCCTTGACCAGGTAACAAAGGTTTCAGCCGGTGTTGGGGAAGAGATCTCCAATGCCAGCGAGGCTACAAAGAATGCCGAATTGAATAAAGCGCAACAGGAAAACCAACCGCATGAAAACCAGCAACAGGAAAGTCTCAACCCCGATTCAACTACAGGAGAGAAGGCTAACGATACATTCAATTAATGCTTTAGAGTAAATAACAAAAACAAACAGCATTTCAAGCATGTAACCATAGAAAAGCAACCGTTGCAAGCATGTTTAAACGAAGAAGAAACTCCCGGAGGGTCAATTATGCCGAATAAATGCACAAGGCTTGGTTTTGCAGGTTTCTGCAAAACCGATATCATCCTGTACCTGGCCAGAATCCTCACCTGCCTTGGCGAAAGCGTTGCCATCGTCGATCTGTCAGGCGAACAGGGTTTACGTCTGTCGGTGCCTGCAGGCATATACTCGGATGACAGGCTTGATTACAGAGGGGTGGAGGTCTTTCTTAACTGCGCCAATAACAGCGTTACGGAAGAAACCCAATCCAACCACTCGATGGTTTTACTGGATTATGGCGTAAACACTAAAGCCCTTGAAAGCATGAAGGAATTAAGAACCCTGTTTATCGTTACCGATTTGCAGCGGCATCATGCCGTGCCTCTGGCGTCTTTTTTGGAGCACCTTCAGGGCCCCACAGACAGTGTACGCATCATCCGGGATATCGTTCCGGGCAAAATCAGGCCCAGATATATTGATTCACTGCTACAGGCTGGACAGCATACAAACCTGCTGGCCAAATATGAGTTTTCCTTCGACGGGGTTGAATACAGTCAAAGGCTTCTGAGCCAGTATGATGATATTTTCCGCTTTACCAAAATAACAGAAAGCTTTAAAAGCATGCTGCTGGAAATCATTGTCGAGCTTTTGGGGTATGACAGAAAGACTGCGGTAAAGGCATTTAAAAAAGCACAGCATGGAGGTTGATTAAGTGCAGGTATCATTTTGGAGCAATTCCCATCAGCTGGGGACCACACAGAACATGGCGGCCATTGCTGTTTTAACGGCCCTGGAATACCGCCTGCGCGTCCTTATGGCTCATACCCATTTTGACAGAAGCTCACTGGAATCGGCCTTTATCGAAAAGCGGTATATGCGCGATCAGCTGACCGACCTGTCAGATTCGGGCATAGACGCGCTCAGCCGTTTCGTTCGGTTCAACCGGGTGGACAAGGATGTGATTGCGGGCTTTTCCACAACTATTCTGAAAAACAAGCTGGACCTCCTTTTTGGAACCCGTAACACAAACCGGGAGATTTTTTTCAGCAATCTGAAACCTGTGATCGGTACGATTGTGCAATCGGCGTCTGCGGGTTATGACCTGGTTCTGATAGATACCGCACCGGGAAACAACGATATTTCCGCGAAGATATTGGAGCAATCGGATTTGATTATCGTGAACCTAAGTCAGAACATACACATTTTGGAGGATTTTCTGGGGGGGAGCATGGATTACAGGGACAAGATGATGATTTTACTTGGAAAGTATGATGCCAATTCCCGCTTCAATTTAAAGGCCATCCGTAAAAAAGCCGGAAACATTCCGGTTCTGGCCGTACCGTATGACATTAGCTTTGCTGATGCCTGCGCCGAAAGCCGGGTGGTTGATTTTTTCATGAAAAACCTGACCGTGGAAAGGGACGATCCGCATTTTCCTTTCATGATGGGGGTTCGGGAGGCTGCAGAAGCCATCCTTGCGCGGCTTGGTTTTGAAACGGAAACAAAAAGAGGACAGGCAGGTATTGCCCATGAATGAGTTTATAATAGCTATGATTCTTGTTTGTGTTTTTGGTTTTTGCGTGTTGTATTACAGGATGAACCGCATTCAACCCGAACCCGCCGAACCTGACGATGACCGATACACCATCCCAGCCATCCTTCTTTTTGTTCGGGAAGCCTTTAATGACATCCTTAAAACAAACCTGTATGAGATGAATATCACACGGGAGGAATTCGACAAGCGGGTTCACAACAGAAATCAGCTGCGTAAAGCGTTGAAAACCTGCACCTATGGCGATATGAACGCCAAAAATTATATTCGGGATTTTATCAAGGATATCCTGGTGAAAAGGTACAACATCAGCGAAGGAAATATCCATCGCATTATCAGCTTCGACAACCCTGACAAGCTGACCGTGCAGGATAAATTTGAAATCCTGTTGTACCATTCCAAAAAGCTGCACGGATACAGGGCACTGGAGGCCATGATCATTGAAAACCATCTGGACAGGCCTGTGATGGTGGCTGACGGGGTGTCCTTCAAGGTAACCGCAGACGATATTGAACGCATTTTTACCCAAAAGCAGTACTTGTATTGCTTTGAAGACAAGCTGAACATCATAGCCCAAAGGGTGTATCAGCTGTACAAGGGCTATGGCGTCATCGATGAGATACGGGATATGCGCATAGACGGCGTTTCAGGCGGAGTATCCGGTATTCCGTCCACCTTCCACGAAGAGGTGGATCTGTCAGTGGGCATTTCCATTGTGTCATCCCTTCCATCCAGCTATGACTCCATTTGGGTGTTTTTCAAGGGAAAAACCATCCATCTTTCATTTTTAAGCTTTGGCAATGAATCGGAACTGATTCGTGTGTGCAAAAACATTTATCGGTACAACTATCCCGGGCAGTTAAGCGAAAGCAATGGCTATAAGGTGAATGAGATGAAGGATGGCAGCCGCGTGGTGGTTGTCAGGCCCCCATTTGCAGAGTCCTGGGCTTTCTTTGTAAGAAAGTTTGATTCCATCGAAAAAGCAGAGGTCCAGGAGCTCATCATCGACAAGGGGAAGGAAATTCCCATCGAGCTGATCAAGTGGCTGGTGAAAGGATGTCGCGTCACTGCCGTCACCGGATCACAGGGAACAGGAAAAACCACGCTCTTAATGGCGATCATCAAATACATCAGTCCGGCCTTTACCCTGAGGATTCAAGAGCTGGCCTTTGAGCTGCACCTTCGGAAAATCTACCCCGAGCGAAACATATTAACCTTCCGGGAAACCCCCACCATTTCCGGCCAGGAGGGGCTGGATTTGCAAAAGAAGACCGACGGAACCGTGAACATCCTCGGGGAGGTTGCAACAGCGCCTGTCAGCGCATGGATGCTCCAAATGGCTCAGGTGGCAAGCCTGTTTACACTATTTACGCACCATGCGAAAACCACTGAAAATCTGGTGAAAGCGCTTAGGAACAACCTGCTGCAAACCGGGGCATTCAGCAATGAGAAAATAGCGGAACAGCAGGTTGCCGATGTGATCAATTTCGACATCCACCTCACAAAGGATATCACCGGGCATCGGTATATCGAAAGAATTACCGAGATCCTGCCGGTTGAAAGCGTCGGTTATCCCAATCTGACCGCTTCAGGCGGCGAAGCATTGAATACAGAATTCTTAACTACAGCCCGGGAATTTTTTGTCCGTATGACCGACCGCAAGATCTTTGAAACCAGAGATATCGTGGTTTGGGAAAATGGTGGTTATAAGGGCGTGGAAAGACTGAGTGAAGGGCAAATCGCATCGATTGAACAAAACCTTACATCGGATGAACGGGAGGAATTTCAGGCGTTTCTGAATCAATGTTTTCCTTCAGGCGGAACACCGTATACTGGGATAGTTTTTTCCTCCACTCAAACCAAGTCAGATGAGAACTCTTCTTCTTCAGGGGTGCCAGCAATCCACGAGAACCTTTCTTCTTCAGTGCAGCCATATACCGACGATAACCCTTTACTCCGTCACAGCAATCAGCTTTTTGGAGGTAACGCAGTATGAATGAAACAACGGTTCGCTTGCTCATCCTGCTGCTGCTCCTGCTTGCTGTGGTGATCATCACTGCGGTTGCGGCCTATATTCTGCTATCAAAGCAAATTCGCAAGACGAACCTGAAGGTGGAGTGGAAATCCGGAAAGGATACGCTTTACTCCTTATATGTCCTGGCTCAAAAATTTCCTCCGCTGAAAAAATACATGCAAAAGATCAGAAAACGAATAGAGCTTCTGAATCTGTCCGATGACTGGACCATCAGCAGAAAAACCATGAGGTTCACGTTAATATCACTGGGAATCACCCTTATGGTTTTGGTCTTCCTGCTGCTGTGTAGCGGCAGCATCTATTTTATGTGCATATCCTTTATGACGGTCATCATGATGCACAGCCAGATCATCCGGTTACTAACGGACAGAATGGACAACAAGCTGCTCAAACAGTTTGAAAGCTTTCTTAGCAATGTCAGGCACCATTATCACGAACATGGAATGGTTGATGAGGCCGTGTACGACAGCATTACCGAATGCGGCTATGAGATTTCGCAGCACGCTGGACGCATATACGAAGTGCTAACCTCCAGCGACATGGATGATGCGGTTTCGCAATACAATGAAACCGCCCCGAATAAGTTCATGAAAACTTTTATCGCCATGTGCTATCTGGTTCAGCGTTTCGGTGACAAGGTTATGGACAATAAGTCGGTTTTTCTGAACAATCTGAATTACCTGAAGCAGGAGATCAACATGGAGCTGCTGCGCCGGGAGAAGCTGGGTTATCTGTTTCAAAGCCTTTCTGTAATTTCCGTTTTTCCAATCTTCACCTTGCACCCGCTGGAAAACTGGGCGATATCAAACATTCCGGAGTTGACAGAGTATTACCGCGGGGCTTATGGCTTCCTTGCGACGGTTGCACTGTTTGGACTGGTGTTCGCGGCATATCAGCTGATCGGGCGGCTTCAGAGCAATGTCAGGTATACGCCGCTGAATACAAAGCTGATTGAATGGCTGTTGAAATTCTCTTTGTTCAGAACCTTTATTGAAGGCATGGTTCAAAAGAATTACACACGGGCGCTTAAATTTGACAGCCTGCTGAAAAGAACCGGTGCAAAGACCGGTGTGAATGCGTTTCTGGCTCAAAAGGCCCTGTATGCAATAATAAGCTTCCTGCTCACAATCGTCATCTGTTTAAACGTTCATGCCATTATACGGCGAAACCTGCTCACAACATCAAATAACCTTTGGATGGCGCAGTTCAATGGCCAGATCTCGGAAGATGCTGAAATGCGGATCATTGAAAGCGACAGAAAATTCATTCTTCATTTCCGAGGTCGGAACACTGCATTTTCACAGATTGAAAAAGCGCTGCGAGATTCGGGGGAGTACACCGATCCCCGGCAATCAGGCATCGCGGCGAAACGCATTACAAACAAGCTTGAAATCTATAACGCGCAGACCTTTAAATGGTGGGAGTTGCTGCTCGCAATCCTCGCGGCCATTACCGCCTGGCAGGTTCCATGGTGGATGCTCCTTTTCAGGGAGCGTATCCAGAGGATGAACATGGAAGATGAGGTGATGCAGTTCCACACGATCATCCTGATGCTGATCCACATCGAGAGGATTCATGTGGAAGATATTCTGAACTGGATGGAACAGTTCTCAGATATCTTTAAAAGCTCCATTGCCAAATGCATCAACAATTATGAATATGGTGACAGGCAAGCTCTGGAGCAGCTTGCGCTGGATGAGCCCTATGTGCCCTTTGTCAGAATTATTGAGAACCTGCAGTCAGCTGCGGACAAAATCACCATCGAACACGCCTTCGATGAACTAAAAACTGAGCGCGAATATTATCAGGAAAAAAGAAAACAGGACAATGAAATTTTGGTGAACAAAAAAGGGTTATGGGGAAAATTTATCGCGTTCATCCCCCTGGGCGCAACGATATTTTTATATCTGCTGCTACCCTTCATTCTGGTCAGTACTACGCAGCTGATGGATTTTTCAGACGAGATCAGCAGAGTTTTTTAGGTATTCATCAAATGCTCTTCAGATCCTGCCCAGTCATTTTCAGCGACCGCGGCAGGAAAGCTATGGGAATATTTGAAAGCACCCTTGCCAGGACACTTTCAGCGACAAGCGTTTTGACACAATTCCCACAGCGTCATTGAATGGTTTAGAATCCGTGCCTTTTTATTTAAAAGGTTTATTGATTATAGGAAGGGAGAAAACAAACATGGAAAATTCACTAAAGGCTATTTTAATCGGTGCGGGGGTTGTGATCACCCTCATTGTGGTATCTATCGGCTTTTTGCTGATGCGATCAGGTCAGAGCACGGCACAGAGTGCCATTGGCAAATTGGATCAGATCAATGCTGAAATGTCGGAATCCCAGTATACCATGTACGACGGCATAGAGAACGGAGGCAGCGAGGTTGTGAACGTACTGAACAAATTCAAGGATGAGTACATCGGAATTCAGGTAAGGACCAAAAAGGTTCCGGCAGGAACCTGGTATATTCATGATGTTTCGATTAACAGCAATATTGGCACAGTGGGCGCAAAATCCACCAATATCGTTTCAAATACCATGGATCAGGCGCATCAGGAGTACATTAATCCAAACGGAAAATTCCTGGGATCCCTGGTGAGAGATGAAAATGGCACTGTGGTCGCGTTGGTATTTACGCAGAAATGATATATCGGAAGAATAACCTGGAAGCTTGGTTTTCAAGTCATGGGGAACCACATATGCATAGAAGCTGTAGTTTGAAGCTCAACTTTAAGCAAAGATGGTTTTCTGTCATCCATGCACATCAATGCATTTAAAATGCAGGCAATTGTGCACGGATGAATCGAATATTTAATATGGGTGGTAAGAACAATGGATGAAAATGTTTCTAAAATAGTTGCCTGCGTTTCGGTAGTTTTTTTGGTTGTTGCCGCAATCTCTCTGTTTTTTATTATATACCGGGACAGTACCGATACCATAAGCCTTATCAATCGTGGAATCAATGACCGGGGGGCTGTATTCGAGTCATCCGGTCAAAAAGTACAAAACACGGATGTAAAGGGATGTGAAATTGTCGGTACCATCAAGAACGGTTTGGAAACAGATATTATCATTGATTATGTTTATGTCTCATGCTCAGATGATACCAATGCCTTTGATTTCAGCACAATCGACAAAACAGCCTGGTATTCGGTGCGATACCTGTTTAACCCCACGGGAGAGGTAACATCGGTTCAATATGTAAAAAGATAGGCAGTGAATGAAATGTCCGAAACGCTCAGTAAGGTTTTTGCGTTAATATTGGCTGTACTGCTGTTATATGTCTTTCCTGTTGAGAACATGCTTACAAGGCAGGATGACATTACCAGAGTGTTCGTTCTGAACGAGACGGCTCAGTTTGTTGATTCAGTCCGTAATCTTGGTTATATAACCCCTGTAATGTACCGTCAGTTCTCAGAGGTTTTATCCACAACCGGCAATCTGTATGCCATTACAATGGAGCATAGACATGGTAGAATTGATCCCATCTATACAGATCCTGTTGACATTACGTCCTTTCAACATGACTACAACTATTATTATAAAGCCAACTATACGGATGAAATTCTGAATAAGCTGTTTCCCGTCACGAATCCGCCTCCTGCAGATACCAATTACTATCTTTCAAAGGGAGACTTGTTTTCAGTTCAGGTAACCAATCAGAACAAGACCATAGCGACACGGGTTCAGGAGCTTCTTCTGATGTCCGATTTGCCTGCTAAAAAAATCATTGTAAATTATGGGGGAATGGTACGGGATGAAAGTCACTGACATCTCCATTTTGTTTGTGATCATCATATTGCCCTTTATCCAGATACTTCGCATTCAAGCCGACAACCTGCAAAACACTGCTTATAAAAACATGGTTATCGACAGATATCTGGATGCGGCGGTTGAAGATGCGACCGAAGCCATGGTTGAACGCGGCACCTACAGTAAGGCCGGCATATCGCGGGATAAGGCTTTGGCTGCATTTTGCAATACCCTCTATGCAAATTTCAATGTGATGGGTAATGAAGCAGATCAAAACTACTTGATGCTGTACATTCCAGTCATCGTATTGGTTGATTACGACGGTTACTGGGTGTGTTCAATGGAAGAATATATAAACAGCGAGGGCCAAAAAGAGGAAAAGATGGTATGGAAGCCGAAAAAGACATATGGTTATGAAAATAACGGCTATGTGTATCTTTTTACGCTGGATTCGCAGGTTAAGGTTCTGGACACATCCGCAAATCGCTTCTATGAAGGAACACAGCAGGAGTTAAAGACAGATGTGCCGGATGAGATCATTCAGCAGGACGAATTGTTTGATGCGGTCAGAAAGCGGACTGTCATGGAAGCCATAAAGCGGGATGTCAATGATGCGATCAATGCTCATAATACATTTGCAAAAAGGTATGGAATCACTTACCAGTTCAGTCCGCCCTCAATTTCAGATGGCGATTGGTATAGGAATATCGAGGATATTGGGTTTCTGGCGTTTTTTCAAGGGATTCCAACCGGCCTGCAGGGGATGAGATATAACAGCTTTGCACTGGGTGCGGCCAGAATTGTCCGAAAAGAGCATTACTATATTCAACAGGATGCAAATGGCCTGTTTTATTATCATCGCGAAACCTGCAGTAACCTCGCCCATAAGGATGAGGTGTTCGACTCCCGCGAGGGATGCGCACAAAATGGCGCATTCCCATGCCACACCTGCGCCCCCTGATTTACACCGGGGACAGGTTCCGGTGTAAATACAGGCCAGAAGGGACAACCATAGGGGACAGGTACCTTGGCTAAATAAACATACGCATAACTGGATGCGCAACCAGAGGGGCAGGTTCCTTGGCACAAATAAACCTACACATAAGCAGAGAAACAAGTTCCTTGGTCTAATTTAGCCAGAGGGACAAGTTCTCTGGCTGGATTAGAATAACACGGGCATAAACCTTTGGCACACATGAGAAAATCTCCACAACATGGGGGTAAAGCTATGGGGACAGGTTACTTGACACAAATAAACCTACAAACGCTGCCATAAGACAAGAGAGACAAGCAGTGTTAAGCATATTTCATTTAATTTTATTGGCGACTGGAGGAAAGAAAAATGAAAAGAAGAATGAGAACGATTGCAAAGGTTATGGTTTTTGTGTTGCTTTTCATGATGAACACCGCTTCAGGTGCTGCTGAGACAGCTAAATTTCCGGATGTGCCTGATACCGCATGGTATATGGATGACTTGCAATATATCTTGAAGGATACAAGAAAGATTTTTTCTGGTTATCCGGATGGGTCTTTTAAGCCCAATGATACATTGACGGTAGATATGTTTATTAAACTGATCGTCACCGTGATGGGACATCAGGTGGAAAACGGCAAGGAATACTGGGCTTCAACCTATATCGAGAAGGCAATGGAAGAAGGATATATTGTTGAACACGCGTATAACAATATGAACGAATTGAGTTTCGATACTAATGATAAGAATGATCCATACCAAGGGTATAAAAAACCCATTACCAGGAGGGATATGGCATTTCTCATCGGAAAGGCTTTGGACAAAATCACTGATGACAGTGAATATAGAGATCTTCTGGCTGTTGTTGGCCTAATCAAGGATTATCGTTCAGTCCCCAACTTTTATTGTATGAATATTGTAAAGTGCTATGATCTGGGAATCATAACCGGATATCCGGATGGCGAATTTAAACCAAACAATATTTTAACAAGAGCAGAAGCAGTAGCAGTTATCCGTAGGTTGCTCGACCCCAGTGCTCGAAAAAAAACACCCTTGCCAGTTGTGGCCAATCCAAGCCCCACACCCATTCCGGTGGCACAGCTAAACCGTCCGGCTAAAAAAGATCTTGGTAATGGTGTAGTTGAAGTAGAAGGGGTAAGCTTTGACCCCGCCGAGAACATCATTAATAAGCAAAATGGGGCTATGCACATCTTGAAGGCTCAGGAATTTCTGGGCGTGTTTCTTGAATACTTAACTTTTTATGAATATGAAGGCAAGGCAAGAGTAAAGGGGTATATTCCGGAATTGCCTGACAATTATAACTGGAGTTTATCTGTAAGCTCCAGTGTAGAAGAACCTGATGACAGAGGGTATTACGGTCCATCTTACCTTACGCATGAAGGCTTTTCACCAGAACAAGCACTACCAAAGCAAGGGAATACATTTGACAAGCCTTTATACACAAATAAAGAGAACCTTGTTTTCCTGGTGATAGTTTGTGAGATAAGAACTCCAAAAGAATCATCAGGAAGTCGTTTTTGGATTTCCTTAACAGAGGAGGAGTATTCCATGAGTGATGAGTATGGGGGCTTTAGTGGTACTTATCCTTTTAATAGCAGGGGGTTTTTTGAATGGTAAAGCGTGTGCTGTTACTTTTACTTTTTATATCGTTGGTAATTATAGTTTTTTTAGATAACCATTCAGATGGAGGATCATACAATGAAATTGTGGTTGGTTCTCCACCAAGCGATGCAGGTGTGTGGATTGCTAAAAGCGGTGGATTTAAGTTGATTGAATTCTGGCATTACTCTGGTGGATATTGGAAAACAACTATGGTTACCGACTCCGGAAAAAAGGAACTTATTATTAATGATAATGAGACAGAAAAGGGTGGTTGGGCAAACAAGGAGTTTTTAAAAAAAAAGATATATCAGAGCAAATTTGTTTTAGAATATAAAATTCCACACCCAGAGGAGGTAATTACTGCTTTATCAGAGGGGGCAACCATAACCCCTGTTTTAAATATTTGCAAAGAAACAATTTACTGCTCCGGGGATGATAATATTACAATCGATAAGTTTTTTAATTTTGAGCCATTACCAGATGGTAATCAAGATGACTTACCTGAAAAGCCCGAGTTTGTCATCGAGAAAGATTATATTTTGATCCGGGCACTACCTCAGCTAAAGTGTTACGATTATACTTTTAATCAAAAAGTAACATTCTATCCCCATAAACTTCCCATGATCCAAACTAGTTGCGGCAGCCATTCCTATGCCATGTTTCACCATAATGGAGTCCATACTGGTGTTGGTTATTCACCAGATCCTTTTTATGACGGACAGGGAATCAAAACAATAAAGTACCTCGATATTTTTAACCTCCAAGGCCACCTAAACCCTGGCTTCCTCGTAACAACCGACA
>LSQX01222103.1_pt2 | contig 19552 bp, 18 predicted proteins | sample 654561 | NCBI WGS metagenome assembly LSQX01 (sample SAMN04489861, study PRJNA283612) | anaerobic digester metagenome | isolation source: 4 biogas reactors fed with cattle manure at either 37C or 55C with and... | place: Denmark: Kongens Lyngby | collected 2014
GTTCCAGCCTGGCTTCGCGACCACACCTCCAGCATCGATTGCGTGCATCTGCCCAATCAACACCCAGACCACACTCATCCTCCCGTGCAGACCAATAGTCCACAACATCCCGATGCCGAACTGCCATCTTGGCGTTCACCTTCCTAAGTGTTTCAGCACTCAGATTGTGGTCATCGTCCAACCGCAGCCCATCTCCGAAAAAGACTTCTCAGAGTACATATACTGGCCTAGTCGTTTTTCTCCCACCACAGACGGCTATCATCAAAAGGATTAAACCAATTCTCAGGGCGGAGGCTTGGGATGCCAAGGTGCTTTAGCGTTGTGTCAGTTTGGTATTCGATTCCGTCCAAACTGAGGTCAAATAGTAGCAGGAAGTCCGTATCTTCCAGCATAAGGTCTGCCAAGTCGCCTGCGTCGAATTCAATGCTCTGTTCCGCGCCAAATGCCTCAACCAATCTTAGCATCCTCCACAAAAGCATCTCTTCAGCAAGGATTTCTGCTCATGATTGAGTGCATCGGGGCAAACACCTATAGTCATCTGAATACCTCCCTCGTATGTCTGTACGTTCAATTCGCTGCCGGCAAGACGAAATCCGTAAGCGGCCACGCATTTGATAGCCAAGTAGAATAGCTGCCGCTTGCCATCAACATGGTATCTTGACTCTTTACCACGTATTGTTAAGCTACTGCCCCATCAGGAAGCCCAAGCAAGTGTTTCCCTTTATTGATAAGCCGGTGATTGCTGTATCCGAGCAATTAATTGAATCATTGCGTATCAGTTGTAGCTGCGATTATGTAATCGATTGCCCGGTTAATAGCTCTCTACCGAGCAATTAATTGGCTAATTGCAGTTGCTCATGCTGGGTACCAACGGGCACCCTTGGTCTTATCGATACACTGAATCTTTCCTTCGTCACGCAATTCCTGCAGCAACCTCTCTTAAGGCCTTGCGCGCATCATACGCCAAACGCGTCTTCTAACAAGAACTTACGATAGGTGTCATCAACTACAGCTGTATAAGCAAGCGGTTGATGAAACCTCCTGAAGCCAGATCGTTTTCCCCGAGCCAACTCTTCCTCAATGCTCATCTTCCAGCACTCAATTACTTTCTCGGGCAGTCTGATCCTCTGGGGAAAGCTAGACTCTACCCAGAGAGCTTCGCGAATGTGCATGCAATTGAAGAAATAATTCGGGTCCACCTTTTCACCGCGTCCCGGGGTGTAGTCGCATGGCATGATAAGGCCAACCGTGCCATTTGGCATACCGCTAAGGACGTAACGCTGGTTCACAGTGATGGGCAACTTGCCAGCCTTGGGCATTGAGATGACCAACCGTGGATCATCTTCAGTAATCCCGAATTCCTGGATAATCTCCTTAGCCAAATCTAGATAGTCATTGACCCATTGACGATTTGGGCAACGCCGGATCCGTGCGACAAGTGCTTTATGGATTAACAACTCTTCAGTAGAAGGCTCCTTGGAATTCGAGTACAAGGCACTCATCATTGCTATCACTCCTTTCCAATTCTGAAGTGCCCGCTACACGGTGGTACTGTACCGGGCTCTCACCCTCCTCCAGCAAATACGAGGCCATCCATCGCCGACAGTAGGGAGAATAGGCGCAATACCGCTCCGAGATTGGATGTTACTCAGTTCAGCCATAGTACCCATCGGCTGACAGCCTTCTAAGTGCACAGCATTTGCCCGTTACTCGAGAAGCTTTGGCTATGGCAAACGTCACTTGTGGCAGCCGCGTCAGCCGCCACGCACTGTGCCCCTAGTTCGAACCATTGCGATGTCCATCAGAGATTGCGGCCCTTCAGCTATGGGATTTTCATAGGCCTCATTACTCGAACCTAATCTGGGCAGAAAGCGGCTTTACGCAGTCATCTAGCGTGAGCCCTTACAGTATGAGGACGTGGAATCGCCTCGGCCAAGATGCTGAAGAGATGCCCAGAACGCCAAGATCACCTGTTGAGCCATTCCAGCGGCTCGACGAATCTGCGCCACAGGTATCCGGCCGTCTCGTCAGGGCTCAACTCGCTCTTCTCCGCAGACGAGTTATAGCTAAGCAACCCGACAGTGAACAGTTTCCAGCTCCCATAGGCCAAGTTAGCTGGTATAATGGCTAACAGCTGAAGGGAGAGATTGCCCATGCCAATGTCAAGGATGAAAGTCACGAATACGTACGGCCGATCTTCGGCACCCATTGCGAAGCTTGCGGCGCATGCCGAGAAACCATATACGCGTCAAGCGCTGACTGCAGTGGTCATGACGCTTCAGGGCATCCCTGCGGAAACCATAGCCCAGACGCTTGGATGTTCGCGTGTCTCCGTCTGGAGATACGTGAATCGGTGGAACAAGCAAGGCATGGAGGCCACGATAGATCACAGAGGCGGCAGCCAGAGTTCATTCACCGAGGAGATGCTTCAGGATGTAGACGATGCGGTTAGGAACCGTAGCCCAAGGGATCATGGATACAGCAAGAACCGGTGGGATACCCGGGTTCTTCAAAGGTACATCTTTGATACTTACGGAAAGAAGTACTCCTATGAGTGGATTCGGCAGATACTGCACAAGCTTGGCTATTCCCACAAGAGAAGCACCAAGCGCCCCTCGAGGGCGAACAAGGAGGCCCAGGAATCCTTCAAAAAGGGGCTGCTGCACTAGTGGATGAGCTTTCCCAAAGAGATGACGTTTGCCTGTTCGCCCTGGATGAGACCGGAATCAGACTGGAGTCCAGCAATTTCTACGGATGGGCTCCCAAAGGCCTTCCCCTCTATGCAGAGGCAAATGGGGACCATGCAGGAGTCAACGTCATAGGCGCTACGGAGATACTCAAGACCTTCAAGCCCTACTACTCCATATACTCATCCCGGGAAGGCATAAAGGCGCCGCATGTAGGCCGGTTTATCGATAAGCTGATGCGCAGGAACCCCGATAAAGAGGTATGGATGATAATGGACAACTACCCGCCCCACAGGTCCATAGCGTCCGAGTATGAGCGCAAATACCAGGGCAGGCTCCATTTCATTTTCTTGCCCCCGTATTCTCCAGAGCTGAACCCAGAGGAGAACATGTGGGCTTGGCTCAAGGACTACTGCGCCCGAGAGAGTGCGTATGCAGTTGACAAGGAGCTGCCACAGAGGATACGCAAGTTTTTCGAATACGCCTACAACACACCAAGCAAAGTGAGAAGGCGCGTGGACGCCAGGTCGTACTTCAAGGCATCATGATTTCACTTTGAGGTTTTTTACCTAGTACATTAGAGTAGGTGCCAGATGATCCTTGAAAACCGAAGAGGAGTCATGTTTCGGAAAGCCAACGTGTCTTGTAGGGGCTGGGGAGTTTCGTTGATTTACCTTGGGAAGCATGGCTATCCCGGTCTATAGAGTGTTACCCCGCCTCTACAAGGATTCTCGAATGAGCACGTTGGGAATGCGGCATACGCGCATATCTCGAGTAAACAGCTAGGTTGGGACTTGTAGAGGTCCGCGGGATCCAGCCTACTACTGACTTGGATGGTGATCCGTATGTATTTCTCCGGTATCGACGTTGCCAAGAAGCAGCACGAGGCTTGTGTCATTGATGACCAGGGTACCACCGTGCTAGCGATGCCCGTTCCGAATACGCAGCCCGGAGCTGCGCGATTCCTGGCAGCTGTGCGCAAGCGCGTCGGCGACGACCCCCATGCCGTTGCCTTCTGCCTTGAAGCTACAGGACACTACTGGCTGTCCCTTTACTGCTTCTTGACTGAACAGGGATACCGAGTCCATGTGATTAACCCCATCCAGTCTGATGCCATCCGCAACCTCTACATCCGCAAGAGCAAGACCGATCGCAAGGATGCCTTCATCCTCGCTGACCTGCTGCGGATGAACCAGACTGAAGAGACCTTCATGGCCTCGGAGGCCGCGCTCAAGCTCCAAACCCTTTCTCGAACCAGGTTCGCTTTCGTTAACCAGGTATCAGCGCTCAAGCAACGCGCTATCGGGGTTCTAGATCGCATCTTCCCTGAGTATGCCAGTTGCTTCTCCGATGTGTTCATCAAGACATCCCGAGAGCTGCTGAAGAACCATTCTACACCGGACGAAATCGCAGCGCTTGACCTCAATGAGCTCACTAGGTTTCTTGAGTCGCACTCCAGAGGACGCCTCGGTCAGGGCCACGCTGAGCGCATCCAAGAGCTCGCTAGAGGAACCTTCGGCATCGGATTAGCTGTAGATGCCTTTGCCCTCGAGCTACGACTAATCCTCAATCAGATCGAGTTCATAGAGGCTCAGATCTCCGACCTTGAATCGGCCATTAGGCTCACCATGGAGGAACTGCAATCGCAGCATGCTCCGAGTTCTCTGGAAGGCGAGCATCACCACGTAATCGAGACTATCCCTGGCATCGGTACCATTCTCGCCGCGGCCATCATTGGAGAAATCGGTGACATACACCGTTTCTCCAGCGCCCGTAAGTTAGTGGCATATGCAGGAATCGATGCGACAGTTAGAGAGTCAGGCAAATTCACGGGTTCAAGGAACCGGATGTCCAAACGAGGCTCGCCAGAACTCCGCAGGGCTATATGGCTTGCAGCCGTTTCAGCCCGACGCTTTAACCCTGAACTCAGCGCGTTCTACGAAGCAAAGAGACAGGAGGGTAAGCATCCTTTGGTTGCTACAGGAGCTGTCGCGCGGCGCCTGGTTCACCTCATTTATTCGGTTTGGACTCGCAATCAGCCATATGATTCGGATTACAAATGGAAGCCGGCAGGTTCAGTTGACTAGACTCCATCTTCGGTTATCAAGGTGCAAATTTGCTTTTTACTATTGACTGTTCATAGCACGTCTATAATTATCACAACTCATGTTTCTCCATCCCACCGAGATAATCCTTCTCATGCACAGTAGCGCCTAATTTCGACCTCAGCTCAGTGAATATGCCTGTTCGCTCACTGTTCCATCTCTCAAGCCCCTCAGGCGAATCAGGCGCCTCAGAGAAGAGCTTGTATAGCCTGTCCGCAGAATCGATAACAAACTTGACTTTCAGAAGAAGCCCTGCATGGCCTATTGCTGAGAAGAATGACGAGATCTGCTTCCCGGCCCCCACCTCAAACGGCTTGTCGTTCCACAAGGCTTCAATCTGCTCCGATCCGAGAATCCCCCGGGCAAGGAGGATATCCAGCTCGTCGTTGCTAATGCTCTGACACATGATGCGAATCGCATCAAACGAAGCAAGAATTGCTCCAAGCCCTCGTTTCCATTGGACGTCATACTCCCATAGGGCCTCTCGGCTCACATCCTGTTTTTTCACGGCTCGGGCTGCAACCTCGCCAGCGATGTCGCCGGCCAGGAGCCCCGTGTGCCAGCCGTAGCCAGTAGATGGCCGAACCTGGCACGCCGCATCACCAACCGCCATGAATCCATTGGCGACTAACTGCGGCTGACAAGAGCGGAGCGGTATGTACATTGGATCGCCGCTTCCCCTGACCATGCATTCAGGCCCGATAGCCGGGTTGTCAGCTGCGAAATCCTGCACCGGCTTGACCGGTCCGGGGTTCCCTGGACAGTCCTGAACGCCTATGCCGATATTGGCCCAGTTGTTCTCTTCGCGAACGATCCACAAATATCCTCCGTGATATCCTAGATAATCATAGTACCCGCGGTATTCTGGGGGAGGACAGTCGCTCGACTCCCCAACTATTCTGCGAACTTCCCTGTAGCCCAGGACTACGTCCTCGCCGTACTGCGGATCCTGCACAAGGATCTCGCGTGGCAGATTCCTGCGGATCACCGCGTAGAACCCTGAAGCATCCACCACGACTCTCGCGCGGAGCTCCTCTTCATCGCCCTTGCCGTCTGCGTCGCAGGAATCGAGATGCTTGACGCGCACGCCAACAACATAATCATCTTCAATGACAGGGCCCAATACCTGAGCTCTGTACATGAACTTGACACCGGCATCGGCTGCATATCCCGCCAGCCTCTGCCCCACCAGGCGACGGCTGAAGAGGACGTTAGGCACTGGCGCCTCCACCCGGTGTTTCTTGTTTGGCGACACCAGGGTGAGCACATCCCCTGTATCGTCCAGCTCCTTGCCTGACGGAAGCGGAATTCCCAACTGCTCAAAGACATAGGGCGGGGTAGAGTCGTAGCTGATCTTCTTACCTATGTCATCTGCCGCCCGCTTATCGACGAGCAAAACCTTGCAGCCGTTCTCCGCGGCCGTCTTTGCAGTCCAAAGGCCGGCGCTTCCACCGCCCACTACAATCACATCATACACAAGGCGACCCTCCTCGCAGCAACAGTCATTATTGCCAGCGCACTCCATGCGCGCCAGCGCTCTTTGGCGCTTATTCTATCTCCTCGACATCCAGCGGGAACCTGGCCATCAGCTCACAGTCATTCTCGCGGATAAGGATAGGACACTCGTACCTAAACCCGATATTCTCATCAGGGCAGGCATACTGCACTGCACAGATCAGCATCTCGCCAGCTCGGTACGAGTGGTTAGGATCTGTCCAGTACTTGATGGGGCCCGTGTTGAGCCCTATTCTCCACTCATCCCCCATCATTCCGATTCCATGTTCAAATCCCGGGACTACATACTCCACAAACCCGCGCTCCTCCGCCTTTGCCATCACCATGTTGGCCAGCCCCAGCGGAGTGGCTCCCTCCTTGTAGTTGTCGAGGCACATCCTCACAACGTCAAGGTAATTGCGTGCGTGCCATCTCATCCTGTCGGTCACAGGCGCTATCAGGTAGTTGTAGGCATAGTCCCCAAGGCCCAGCCTGTACATGGAATGCAGATCGACCATGAGGGAATCTCCCGGCTGAAGCTCTCTGCGTGTAGCGGGTGTGCATGCCCCTCCCGCGTATCCCGTGCGATAGCCTGAAGCTATCTCGTTTCCGGCAGTAAATGACCACGCCCACTCGCTGCCGGCCTGCCTCATGGCATGTTCCGCAATGCCCGCAATCTCTGTCTCCGTCTTGCCTCTCCAGCCTCCGTCAACAAGCGCCGACCTTACAGTCTCATGGCCTATGTCAGTGTAGCGCGAGGCCTGGCGGAAACGGTTGACAGTCCCCTCGTCCTTGATGAGCGAAAGCTTGTCCACAATAATATGGGCGTTGACGAACTCAAAGTCCGGCAACGCCGCAGTGAACATCTCATACTCATACTGGCTGAGATTGCCCTCAGGCGTGTAGTTCGAAAGGCCCGTTTCGTAGGCGAGCCTCCCTTTCTTGATCTTGAGCGCATACAAGATAAAATCAGAAATCTGCGTGATCTGGTCCTGACCGCCCAGGGGAGCGTAGCCCCTCACATTGTCCTCGGGAAGCCAGGTGTCGTCAGCCACCCGCGAGGCGTCGATGACGAACGTGAAGAGAGTTGGCACCCCTTCCCTGGGAATTACAATATAGCTTCGCCACGGACAGAAAGCATCGGTAGTCCATGAAATAGTGCGCAGACGAGAACCGAGGTACACATCAAAGCCATCCCTGGCCATAGCCTCCTGTATGCTCCTGATTCGCCCGGGGTAGTCAATGAAAAACGGGTTGTTCTCTGAACAACAGGTCTTCTTATCCATGACCGCGCCTCCTCCACTAGAATTCTGTTGGGATTGTGGCTATTACCCGGTTGAGCCGATCAGCAAGTGATGAGAGCTTGAGGGCCTTGACCATATTGCCCCTCAGTTTCAGCTTGCCGCTCATGAGAGCACCCTGAGCCCCCAGCTCGCCTCTGGACATCCTGGCTAGCACATCGTAGTCGCCGAAGATCGAGAACTCCGCTTCTGGCGGCTCTCCCTCGCCTACGGAGACATCTTCGATCACCCCGTCTGTACAGCTGACAAGGAAGTAGCGGTCCTTTCCGTCAGGACAGTTCCGGTAGACTGAAACCAGGGACGTAGTTGCATGGTTCATCTTCTCCGGGTCTAGCTCAGCAGAGAGCCTCTTGTACACCTCATCACGCCAACTGGGACTCAAGTATTTGAGATTATCCTCCATGTTAACTCTCCTCCCGTCCAACTCGTGTATTCCTCGCCCCCCGCCCCTACCCACATTCGCAGGGCACAAACACCCCGTTGAGTATGAGATCGAGTCCGCCGTCGACGAGGCGCCTGACGTCTACGGCATCTGGAGTGACGCAGGTTCCAATGATAACCATCTTGTATATCCAGAAAAGGAAGTTCGTCACAATCTCCCGATCAATCGGCCTGAAACGCCCTTCGGCTACTCCACGCTCCAACACGTCGTCAAGCATCTTTATGGACTTACGGTTGATGTCGTAGTATGGATCGTTCTCTCCGAACAACGGAAAGACATCGGGATCGCGACTCAGGATCATCTGCATCTCCTGGCAGTTCAAAAGCCAATCGAACGAAGACCGGCATAACGCAATGAATTTACGGCATACATCCTCCTCAGCTGCAACTGCCCGGGCCACATATGATTGCCACCTGATCATCGCACGGCCCACGCACTTTTCGTACAGATCTCGCTTGCCATCGGAATATAGGTAAAGAGCACTCTTGGTCAGTCCCAGGCGCTCAGAAATGTCATCCAGGGTTGCTTTTCTGTAGCCGTATTCCGCAAATACTTCGAATGCAGCTGTCATGACTTCATCGGTACGCTCTTGTTCTTTCACGTATCTTGCCTCCATGTCACTTACCGCTTGACTTAACTATTTAACAATTCGTTCAGTTGTTAATATTCTATACTGATGCTTTGCCCGCGTCAACCTGGCAACTTATCTGTGTTCGCAGAGACCGAAGCACAACATGCTGTGGTAGCACTAGTAAGGTAGAGGAGATGGCAAGGGAGACTCTGTGGAGGACACACCAGCGATTGTTATGCTCAAGGCGACGGCTGGGATGCAAGCCTGACTGCAGACGCCCGCAAAGATATAGCTAAGCCTTGCCATGAACCCAGGCAGCCCAGAACCACGTGGCCGGCCATTCAAGATCCGGGTATGACGACCAACGTGCACGTCTTCCACCCCCTCGCCCTCAGTCTGCCGAGCGCTGAGAGAAACCTCGATACCAGGATATTCACAAAGGCTAAGCATATGGAATGAGTTCAATGGACCATACAGGCTCTTTGCACCCATACGTGCTGTCCAAGTTTGTGGTTGGCCAAGCCGCCAGCGGATAGGCGCTCCACATCGCTAAAGCTTCTGTGGCGCCAGGCACTCATATCGTGTATGCCAGCATCGGCGCAGAACCGGTGGTGCATTCGCCAACCGCATTGTGGGACAGCGCATATGGGATGTGCGTCTATGGTTAGCGGGGGGCTGTTGCTGCAGTATGAATCGCTGAAGGGGCCTGAGGATGGCCGCCTTGATCTGGTCATCCTCAGGCCTTATGATCTGCATCTTCGTCGGCGGCCTCTCTGAGCAACGCCGCGCTGTGTAAGGGAACCCGGTTCTCTGTCTACTCGAGTGCAGGAGACTCTTCTGGTAGCATACGCCGATCCGATTGAAACCGGATACCCGACCCCTGATTCCTCACGCTTGCCTCTTGCGTTCCGCTTTGACCGCAGCAAGACCTGTCGGCTTCCACTGCCGAGCACTAGTGCCGCGTGCGGCCGAGAGGTAGTCCTCCCAACGGACAGGCGAATCTCCGATGATCTTGAACTGCAGCGCGCCTTCGGGCCCCACCACAACAAGGTGATTCGCGAGATTGAGGTACGTGAAGGCTATGTCTCCCAGTAGCGCGGTATGCGTTGACCGTTCCGATCGAAATGTCAGCTCCTTGCCGGTGAGAGTAAGAGTCCCACGTCCAAGGCCAGCCAATCCTGCCGTTGACTCTATTCTAAAAGCCCTGGTCTCGCACTCAATGCTGAACACACAATCAATCGCCCCGTCCATCCTTCCCTCGCGGAGGAGTCGTATCAGCTTGGAGTGATATGCCCTCTGGAGCATTCTCGCACCTGTGGAGCAGTTCACCAGTTCAAGCCCTGCAGTCACATCCCACTCAGCTCCACACTTGCTGCATCTAAGACCTCTAGCGGTCTCCTCGAGTGTCATCGCGCCGCCGCACTCAATGCATCCCCATATGACAGTGGTAATTCCCTTATGCAGCGCCAGCGCTCGCCTGGGAACAGGCGGCTCCGTCGCGAAATTGAAAATCCGCGCTTCCACGGCGTGCCTGAAATCCGCCACATCTCTGTAGTCGCCTGGATCGATGGGTTCAAAGAATCGAACCGTCATGTCGCATATCCCCGGCAACTTCGACCATCGCGGCCACGCCTCATGCCCCCCGACAAGAGTCACGCAAAGGACCGGGACACCCATGTGCCGCAAGAGCCTGTAGACCTCGTCTCCCACGATCACGGGCCCCCCATCCCAGTTGCGCTGTCCTTCAGGAAAGATCCCCACAGCGCTGCCCGCATCGAGCCGGCGCCTCATCTCTCGAATGGAAGCTATGTCCCGGCTCCATCTCCGTTTGGGCATTGCCTTGAAACACCGGAAGAACCAGCGCGTCAACGGATGGCGGAAAAGCTCATCTGATGCCACAAAGTAGATTGGGCGAGTAAAGTAGCTGCCTACAAGGAACGGGTCTACCAGGTTGACATGGTTGCACACGACCATAACAGGCCCTTCATGGGGAATGTGCTCCTCCCCTTCAACCTGGACATTCCACAGAATGCGGGAGAGCCCGCGGAAAAAGGCCATCAGGATAAGTGTAGTATTGGGCATGTCATGGACATCCCAGTAGAGCGCTCGCCAGACCGGGAGCAGCGTCGGTGTACGCCGTCGGTGATTCTCGTATTTCGCCCCAAACCTTCTGCGAAGCCGCGGCTCCTCTACGAGGATGCACCAGAGGGTAAAAGCTATTCCCAGTATAGCTGTCTCTGCAAGAAGGCCCACAGAGCCCCGGTGTATGGCAACGCCGCCCCAGAAGACTGTGTATCCCCAATACATAGGATGCAAGACGAATCTATATATCTGCGTATCTACAAGATGCTCCGGTTCATCCCCAGGCCATCCCTTTCCCGAAAAAGAGAGAACCATAACGGCTCTGAACGCCACATAAGCTCCGAGCAAAGCCATGGCAAGGCCAACTATCTCCCTGGGCATCTCAAACGGCGTATCAGGAACATGCGGTTCAAGATACGGGGCTAGCCTCACCATCGCCCAGGGGATAAACACTATGAATGCCAGAGCCACAAGCCACACTTTCCACTTCTTCCTCAATTCACATCCGCAACAGCCATTGGCCACTGCAGACCCTCACCTCCGTCGACTGATGCAATGTCGGCTCTAAGAAGCATTTCCGCATGCACCATGCAAGCTCCTCCCGCCGGCTGCTCCTGATGCGGAGGAAATAAGCTCGGGGTTTGGCCGAAACTGGCCAGCTCTCCATGGACTGCATGCCCGATGGAATCTGTCTTACGCCAAGCCTTGCGTCCGGCCGTGTGTTATCATGTTTGCGTAGACGCTATTGCGGGTTAGCCTAAAGAAGACCATTATGCGCACATGTCTGCGCCAAACAGGGTGATAGTAACATGGATTGTAAAGCAGTGGCAGCAGCAATATGCGATTGGCTGCAAAGGAATGTGAAGAGTGCAAAGTGCAACGGCATAGTATTTGGGCTCTCAGGGGGCCTCGATTCCGCGGTTGTGGCCGGATTGGGCATGCAGGCGTTGCCCGATGGTTGCCTCGGCGTGATCATGCCGTGCCACTCCGACCCGCAGGACGTGGAAGATGCGGAAGCTGTAGCGCGCTCTTTCAGCCTGCCGACAATCACGTACGATCTTGGCCCGGTCTATGATGAACACCTCGCGAATCTCCGAAAGCTCCTGGTTCCCTGTGTTTCAGCCAGAGGCGCGCACCCTGTGGGAAGCACAGGCTCCAAGATACGAATGGCAGAGGCGAACCTCAAACCCCGTCTGAGAATGACAGCTCTCTACTACTACGCCAATGTCCTCGGCTATCTCGTAATAGGAACAACTAACAAGAGCGAACTCACAGTCGGCTACTTCACAAAGTATGGAGACGGCGGTTCCGATCTCCTGCCTCTGGGGGAGCTCGTCAAAACTCACGTGCGCGAGCTCGCCGAGTACCTTGGCGTTCCCAGAAGCATTATTGACAAACCTCCCACTGCAGGGCTGTGGGATGGGCAGACAGACGAAGGCGAAATGGGCATTTCCTACGCTGAGCTGGACCGCTACATCCTCACAGGGGAAGCCCCTGACAGGGTGCGCGAGCGGGTGGAGGCCTTGAATCGAAGTGCCCTACACAAATTCACGAGGCCACCCATTGCTCCCATCGATGCGTCCTGACCCATACGCGCTGTCCCAATATTCGGTTGGCGGGCTCGGCCTGCACCCGGTGCACGTCGCAATAGGCCGGCCTCCACTCCGTCTCCTCCATCTGCGGAAACAATGACCTCGTCGAGTTGGGGCCGCCGGTTTGCTGTTACTGACGGCCCATAGACCTTTCCAACCAGGCCGCCCCGACCGTTCCATCGCTGCCAACCGCAAACTTGGACAGCACGTATGGGTTCGCCAAAGGCCTCACCACACACGGGGGGATGGACTTCTTCCAGCAGAGGCTTACTCTCCACCTCTTTTGTGTTATAATTTTCAGGAGTCTGCTCGACGCCCCCGCTTGTTCGGGACAGGCCCGGGTATCTGCAGTAGCCAGAGAATCCAAGGCTGGCCCGGCGGAGAACGGAGTTGCTTGAATAGATGCAGAAGGCTTTTTCCGCTACGTTGGTCATCATGTGTATCGGAGCGCTGCTAATGATAGGTCTGTCGCTCAGCGCCCCGCGGACTTCTGTGCCTGTCGAGCACATTGCCGATTTGGCCCGGCGTGTCAGGGACGCCGCCGTGATCGCTGTATCTGCACTCCTTTTTCTTTTCGTCGGCGCAGTAATTGCATTTATCATCATCGAGAGACGGCAGAGCGGCGGCGAAAGGATCCTCCGCAGGCCAACGCAAGTTCCAGGTTGGGTCCGCCTCCTGGCATTGGCATTGGTTCTCCTTGCGTTTTTGGCAGCTACTTACACTCCGCCTGCGGAACCTCCTGAATCTGAAGAGGCAGCTGAACCAAATGGCGATGTGCAAAAGGAACCGGGCGAATTCGCAGAGGAGCCTGAGTCGGAGTATGAGCCGGCGCCTGAACCTCCTCTGGTTATGCCTTCTCAGGTCACCCCGTGGCCCTGGTGGAAATATGGTCTTCTCTTTGCAGTCATAGTCTTCGTCGTGGTAATGGGGATCGCGATCATGGGCCCGCGACGTTCCGTCGTCGTTCAGGCTCCGACAACTGAAGACCTTCGGACTCTCGCAGACTCGTTATCCATCGACATGGTTGAATTTTCGGATAGCGCAATACGTTCCATCGAGGAAGAGCCCGACCCGCGCATAGCGGTCCTAATGAGCTACCTGGCTTTCCTATCCGCCCTGGAGATTGGCGGCTTCCCCGCCGAATCGCACCACACTCCTGAGGAATGCGCTCAAAACGCCCAGAAGGCTTTCAACGTGCCGCGCAGGTCTCTTCGAGGCCTGATCTCAGCCTATCAGAGAGCATTCTTCAGCACACATGATGTGACTTTCCAGGACAAGGCAGCCGCACTTGCCTCCCTCTGGAGCTTGAAGTCGCACATAGATTCTGCGCCGACCGCGGAAGCGGCTGAGAGCGGGAGGGGGTAACAGCCCATGTCTTCCGAGTTTGAGAAAGAAATCAGGCACAGGGAACTCATCTCCTTTGTGGAGATGATCCTGGCACTTGCAGCCTTTGCAATGGTCTCAGCAGCGATGTATCTTCTGTTGTCGCCCCACAACAGGCCCCTGGTTCCCAAGATATCAGGCGCAGTTTGCCTGTACATCGCCTACGCCCGAGCATTGCCAGGAGCAAGGAAGGGTAAGGAGAGACCACTGCCGTGGCTGGTCACGGAGTTCAACTTCTGGGACTGGGTCGACTCCTGGGCTCCGTGGCGGAAACGGCGAGCGCTGCCCCCTTCAGTCTGCAAGCAATTCGACAGCTTTCGGCGAAGGGTCAGGCTTTCCAGGGGACGGAGCCGGTACATGGCGCGATTTTTGGAGGATCAAGAGGCCCCGGCAGAGGTTGTTGAACACGTCAGGCGCAGCTACACTGGCAGAAGAGAAGCCATGACGCCTGAGGACATTTCGTCAGTTCTTGACATGATGGAGGAGTCCATATGAACATTTCAGATATGGTAGTGCGGGCATCAGACAAGTGCCACGAGATTATCTCGTCCGTGAGCAAGATCATTGTCGGCAAAGATGATGAGCTCCAGTTCGTCCTCATGAGCCTGATTGCCGACGGGCACCTTCTCCTCGAAGACGTGCCGGGCGTGGCCAAGACTCTGACAGCTCAGTGCTTCGCCCAGGCTTTGGGCCTTGGTTTTAAGAGAATTCAGTTTGTTCCAGACCTTCTCCCGGGAGACATTACGGGAAGCACCATATACGACACCAAGCATGCAGACTTCAAGTTCAAGCCTGGTCCAGTATTCGCCAACCTCATCCTGGCAGACGAGGTGAACCGGGGCACCCCCAAGACCCAATCGGCGCTGCTCGAAGCCATGCAGGAGCGGCAGGTTACAGTGGAAGGGCAGAGCTACGTGCTTGATCCGCCTTTCCTGGTCATAGCCACGCAGAATCCTCTGGAGTTTGAAGGCACTTATCCCCTTCCGGAGGCGCAAATAGACCGGTTCATAGCCAGACTCCGCCTGGGCTATCCTTCACCCGAGGCCGAACGGGAGATCCTCTCGAGGAGGCAGGATAGACGCACCGACAGAGTCGTTGCAGAGCAGATCATCGAGAAACCGGAATTCTTGCAGATTCAGAACGCAGTAGAGCATGTATACGTCAGTCCCGAGATCCAGGACTATATGGTCTCCATCACAACGGAGACCCGCAAAGATCGCAGGGTGCAGCTTGGCGCCTCGCCCAGGGGCAGTCTGGCGCTGTTCAAGCTCTCCCGGGCCCGAGCACTGATGCAAGGCAGGGACTTTGTAGTACCCGATGATGTGAAAGCCATCGCCGTCGGCGCCCTCGCCCACCGTATCCTTCTCCGGCCCGAGCTTTGGGCTGAAAGAATCACAGGCGAGTCCATAGTGGAGGATGCACTCGAGCGAGTGCCGGTCCCTGCCGTCGACTCGAGCCAGGCGCACGCGGCAAGCAGCGCGGAATAAGCGCGGAGGTTGATCAGGATGGGCCCACGGCTTACCACAAAAGGCTACGTATATATAGCATCATTTGCGGCGCTCCTCTTGGCAAGCATACTCCTCGACCGCTGGGAGTTGGTGCTGATCGCCTCCACGTTCATGTTCGGCCTTTTTGCCATAGGATTCGAGACGGACGAGCCCAAATACTCCATTTCTGCAAAACTCACGCATGACAGATGCTTTGAGGGAGAAGAGATAACACTCGAGATCTCCATCGTCGCAGAATCCACGATCCCGCTCCTCGAGGCCCACGTCCTGCTGTGTGATGAGGATAACCACGTGATGTCCTCAAGAGTGCTTGCGCTCTCCATGAAGCCGGGGGAGGTCCGCAATTTCCTGTTTAGCATCGACATGCCCGTGCGCGGCATGTTCTATGTTGGGGACGTAGTCTCGCGGTCTTACACCCGGTCAGGCCTGAAGTCCTTTGGCGACCGCGTATGGCCGGGCCAATCGTGTCTGGTTTATCCGCGGCCGGTCCCGATCCGCATCGATTGGGGTATGGTAGCCAGATCCCGTCAACATGTTGGCGAATCCCCTTCGCGAATACCAGGGGAAGGACTGGAGATATCAGACATCCGCGCCGCCATTCCAGGCGACTCTGTAAGACGGGTCAACTGGAGGGCAACTATGAGACTGGGCAAGTTGTACGTCAACGACAGTACAAGGGACCGCAACATAGATATGGTGATAGTCGTGGATGGCCTTGACGATGTGGGGACTTCCCCTTCAACCTACCTTGACTGCGCTTCGCGGGCAGCCTCCAGTATAGCCATGGGATTTTTGGAGAACCGGGACAGGGTTGGACTAATAAGATACGCTGGCGCAGTTGACTGGGTGGTACCGCGCCCCGGACGGAACCAGCTCTACGCAATCCTCGGCAGGCTCGCAAGCCTCCGCACCGTCCAAAGCTTCGTTGCACCGAACATGAAACTCCTTCCCAGATCAGTGCTGCCGCCGGGATCACTGGTTCTTGTCATAACCCCACTCCTCGATGAGAGGGCCGTCGACATGATCGTAGGGCTCGCTGCGCGCGGCTGCAACCCCATGGTTCTGTTCATCTCGCCCATCGCGCTTGTTGAGGACAGGATTGCCGAGTCCACCAATGATCAGCTGGCGAAGAGATGGTGGGATCTGAGCAATAAGGCTAAAGTGAACAAGCTCAGGGCCTTAGGGCTTCGTGTCGCCGAGTGGGACGGGAGAGGATCTCTCGATGCTTGCCTCAATCACTACTATGGAGGACATGGATTTAGGTCTGCCACGCGAAGCCCCTGGCAGAGAGCTTCGAGGGGAGGATGGGCATGACGAAAACCGACTGGCCGCCATGGTTGCCAACACTTCTGTGCCTTCTTGTAGCCTTGTACACAGTAAGCGTAACACCAACGCCATTTGTGATCATTCCAGCCGTCGCGGCGCTGGCGCTTTCGATCTGGGGTACAATCGCCGCAAGCTTCAAGCTCTTCGCATGGAGCTCCGCATGCGTACTGGCCTCATGCGCCTTCAGCCTGATGGAAAAAAGGCCTGTAGCCTGGTTCGAACCTGTGCTCATGGGTATTGCAGTCATGTGTTTCCTTGGCATGGCCCACATCATTTCAATATGCGCGGGCAAAGACATCTCTCCGGAGCTGATGAAGGCCCACGAAGGCACCGCCGATGCTCACGAGAAAGGCAACGATGAACAGACTGAGCACACAGCGCTCGACCATACCCCGACCCTTCGGGCGCTGATGTCAAGCGGCGCGCTGAGAGTAGCGGCAATTGCCCTTGCGTCCTTCTCGTTTTCCTATATGTTCTTCGCCCTTGCCGGTGCCAGGGTGAAGAGGCTCGAAGAGGCAATCTTCATGATGCTCATCGGCGCAACGGTCATAGGCGTCTCGATATACTGGCTTATCCGCCTGGCAGCGCCAGACGCGTACAGGCGCCCATACCAGTAAGAGCAGGCGCACAAGGATCATGCGCCTTACCCGGCCCCGTCCCATCCGTGGCGTAGCAGTATACACATCCGTGCCGACACGTATCATAGACGCCTATGTCGCGGCTTGCCGCACATCTGCACTCACTGCGCTGCCCCGGATCCTTCGTTCCTCCAACCTCGATGCCGAGAGCGCCACGCAGCATGTCGGCGTCGATGCATGCGCCATGAGCTATACCGCAGGCTGACAGATCATACGGTTCGGCGCAGCTTGTAATCTCCATTCCTCGATTCCGCGCGGTCTCTGCCATGCGCGCAAGCATCGTGAGCACTCCCCCGTCCAGCTGCCCGGGCGTGCCCGAAGCTTCCATCTTCCAAAGCGCTATCCTGCCATCCTGCTCCAGCGCGCGCAGCCGCCGCTTTGTCTTGCGATAGAAATCGAGCAGGCTAACTACTACTCTCATAGTGCTTCCCTCAAGAGCCTCGGCTATTTCCGCAAACCTCTGCACGTGGTATTCAGGTGGAGTGATGTCGCTCAAGATTATTGGATCGTATCTCCAGACAACACGCAAAGGCCCTATCCTGTCGGCAAGTCTGGTAAACGCTGCAACAGCCGTCTCAAGCTTCGGAGAACCTGGCTCAAGGAGGCCAGGATACCCATTGATCGTGAACTGGAAGATATGGCGATACCCCATGGTGTCCAGCTCGCCGAGGTAAGGGATGAGCGGCCTGGGATCACGGGACCAGAAGACGATTGCGTCAACTTCGTCTTGCACAAGAGAGACACGAGAGACCTGTGTAGGACGCAAGGGATTGGGAACGAGACAGAACCCGGCCGAAATCCTGTTCATGAACCACTCGCTGTAGAACGCTGGAATGTCAGTTCTTCTGCTTGCACTGATTATCAATCCTTGCCCCTCCCCCAATGCCATCATAGCACGCGTCGCGCCCCATAGGTGCTGTCCCAGTTGATGGTTGGTAAACCCTGAACAGCCGGGTTACCCTTCCTCACTTGCTTACTGGTGATAAGATCAGCGTATGTCCACACACGCCCCGGCCTGTAGCCCGGCAGCAACCCACCAACCGAAGTCTGGGACAGCGCGTATGGGCACAACGTGAACATTTATCAGTTCTTTGGAGGAAAAACGTGTTCTTTGTTGAACAATATATGACCTGCCATTAAAGCCCAAGAGATTCCCATATCTAGCTTTTGAGTTAGGGGGACTACCATATGCAGTCAAGTGACTCCCCAGCCAATGCAGAGCGGGAAATTCTCACTATGGACATCGCTCACATGACGCAGGATTCACACATGCAGTTCTTCCTCAATTCACTGCCTATTGGCGTAGTGATACTGCAAATGCCAGGCTACATACTTCACTCGGCCAACTCCGAATTCGCAAGTATGGTTGGAGTAGCCTGCTCGTCCTGCCTGGCACAGGGCAAAAGCCTTGAGGAGACGATGCCAAAGCAATGGGTCGATCTGATGGTGCCATTGATAGACGAAGCCCTGGCAACCGACAACCGAATAATGGTATGCAGAGTCGAGCCGGCTGCCACTGACGAGGCAGCTAAAGGCTATTGGCTCATCACTTGCCAGCCAATTCCAAACCACAAATCGAGTACGAAGTATGCACTCATCGTCTCTCAAGATATTTCTGAGCAATCTGTCCTCCTTGAGAGACTGCAAGCCCTAAGTATTCTTGGATCGAGTATCAGTCGCGGTCACAGCCTGGACGAGTTCCTGGACGATGGGATCAAGAAGTTTGCTTCAGTCATATCGGCAGACTACTGTGCAGCTTTTCTCCTCGATCAAGATGACTTCCGCCTCATGCGCGTCGCAGAATCTAAACCGCTGGGCTGGGCGCCTGTGGAAATCCGGCTTGATTCAGTTTGTGAATGGCCATGGGAAGCCAGATCAAATGCATCTGCCTATGTCGGTCTGCCGGATGCCTCCGAAACTGAAGCAAGACTGCTTGCCAGCATCGGCGCCTACGGGTACTTGTATGTTCCGATCACGTCACTGGGAAGGCCGATAGGATTCATGGTAGCAGTCTTCAAGAAGACCAGCTACAGGCCACCGCAGGAGGATATCGAGTTTGCGCAGTTGGTGGCGGAAAGGTGCGCCCTGGCACTCACCTCCGAAAGGGCAATGGCAGAGTATGGACGGCTCCTCTCAGCAGAACAGGCGGCTTATCGGGCTGCGGCAGAAAAAGCTGCTCAATTGAAGGCCCTCCTCGAGAGTCTCCAGTGCGGGATCTTGATCTACGATCGAGACGGCTATGTAACGCTGTCGAACCGGGCCAGTGAGGAGATTGTCGATCTGGGCGAACCTGGATCACGGCGTGGGGATGACATGTCATTCAACATTCTCCTCGAGAGCCTTGACGGAGAGACCGTTCCGCTTCAAGAAAGGCCCTATGCCAGGCTGATGAGGGAAGGGTCTCTTGTGGACGAGGACTACAT
>LSQX01083959.1_pt1 | contig 19551 bp, 19 predicted proteins | sample 654561 | NCBI WGS metagenome assembly LSQX01 (sample SAMN04489861, study PRJNA283612) | anaerobic digester metagenome | isolation source: 4 biogas reactors fed with cattle manure at either 37C or 55C with and... | place: Denmark: Kongens Lyngby | collected 2014
CCCTGTACTCCTGCTTTACCGGAAGTACGTACCTGTCCCCCCGGGTTGTGACTATTGTATCCTGTAGGTATTTCTGGAAGCTTGCGGAAGCCACCATCGAGTTAAGCTTTGCTCTTACTTCCTCATTGGCCGAGCCTATCTGCCTTCTAATACTCCTAAGAGCAGGGCTTGCATCATCGGCTATATGCCCCGGGCCCTCTATACATCTTGATATTTCCCTTTCCACCTTCGGGTGGGGAATAAGGTTCTCCGCCATGGACCTTAGAATATGAAACCCTTCTTCCCGGCCCCCCCTTGGGGTTTTCATATAATCCTGCATATTGGCAGCACAGCGCAGCAGGTCGGCAACTGCCAGCAGTTGCTCGGTATCCAGCACTCCTCCGGCCTCCACCCTCTTTAGCACTGCTCCCAAATCGGCAGCGCCTCCCAATGGAGGCGAACCCTTTTTTACCAGCGCCATGATACACTCGGCGGTCTCCTGCTGCAGCCTTTCCACCTCTTCCAGGCTGAGTGAGGGCCTTATCTGCAGGCATTTTCTTTTCCCCGCCTCCGATGCGGCCATTTCAGAAAGCCTTTTTACAATTTTATCGAACTCAAGCGTTTTTAATGTTGTGTCCCTCATTTTCCCGCTCCTTTGTTTCATCGCTCAGCGCCCGGCCGCTACGGCATGTGCTCTATGCTCCCAGCCGGGCTCAACAATTCGGGTTTGTATGTCACAAAACCGTTCTATCTTTAGATTCTTTAATATTATATCAGTTAGACAGGCTTTTTAATATATATCAATATCGCAATAAGGTGTTTGATAATCCAAAGTCAACAATAAAACCTCTATCACAGCTTTTGATTTTTGTTCGGTGTAAGGCTTCTTCTCCTAATTCATAGTCTTATTCTAACTCGTTTGACCTATTTTGTCTGTCTTGTTTTATGGGTTCACTATAGATTGCCGGCTCTGCGGAATTCTTTGCCTACTAAAAATCACTATGTGAATGGAGTGTAATACAAGCCGTATTTTCGGTTTATAATATGTGGAATTCATGCAAATAACGTTATTTTACGGCAGAAAATTAATATTGTTATTTATGTAAGTTTATAGTATAATCAGTTAAATGTAAGGTTTGTACATACAGGGCGGACATTTGTCCGGGTAGACTGGAAATTTTTATTTTCAATAAGGGGGTAACAAAATGGTAAGAAAGTTGTCTTTACTGTTAGTAGTGATTTTGGCCATGTCTCTTCTGTTTTCGGGCTGTACACCAGCGACGCCTGAAGAAACTCCGGATGACGACGTAATCAGAATTGGTGTATTTGAGCCGATGACGGGTGCGAACGCAGCAGGGGGAGCACTTGAGGTTGAAGGCGTTGAACTGGCTAATAGACTGTATCCTGAAGTGCTGGGCAAAAAAGTAGAATTGGTTATTGTTGACAACAAGTCCGACGCGGTGGAAGCAGCAAGTGCTGCAGCGCTGCTTGTAGAGAAAGAGCAAGTGGCAGCAATAATAGGCAGCTGGGGCAGCTCGTTCTCTATGGCCGCTGGGGACGTAATAAGAGATAAGGTGCCAACGGTAGGAGCTTCCTGTACAAATCCCCTGGTTACCCTGGACAACGACTGGTATTTCAGGGTGTGCTTCATTGACCCGTTCCAGGGCAAGGTTATGGCAACCTACTCCTACGAAAACCTTGGAGCAAAAAAGGCTGCAATAATCCAGGAGGTTAATAACGACTATGCAATAGGCCTTGCGAAATTCTACACCGACGCGTTTAAGGAACTTACCGGTGATGAGAACGCCATAGTTGCAGTGGCTAACTACAACACAGGAGACCAGGACTTTTCGGCTCAGCTGACAAACATTATGACGGAAGAGCCGGATGTTATATTTGCACCGGGTAACTTTACCGAATCTGCTCTAATAGTAAAACAGGCCCGCCAGCTTGGTATAGACGTACCGATACTGGGCGGCGACACCTATGAGACTCCTGAGTTTATAGATATAGGCGGAGATGCCGTTGAAGGTACTGTTTTCTCAACATTCTTCACTTCAGAAGTGCCAATAACTGCAGAATCCGAGACCTTCCTCAATGAATACAGGGCGGAGCACGGCAAAGAGCCGGCCGCTGTTACAGCCCTTGCATACGATGCCTATATTCTTATACTTGATGCAATAGAGCGGGCCGGCTCCACCGATCCGGCAGCGCTCAGGGCAGCGATTGCCGAAACGGAAGGCTTTGAGGGGGCCGCCGGTATAATATCCCTTGATGAGAACGGCGATGCCGTCAAGAACGCGGTTATCAAGCAGGTTAAAAACGGCGAATTCGTTTACATGGATACCATCGAACCCAGGTAGAAATAATTTCCAATGAGAAATACGCTTCCTTCCCCAAAGGAAGGAAGCGTATTTTTGCGGACATTTAACACAGGTGGTGATTGTATGACTTTTAACGTATTCCTGCAGCATTTAACCAACGGAATATCCCTGGGCAGCCTGTACGCCCTCGTGGCAATAGGGTATACCATGGTTTACGGAATACTAAGGCTTATAAACTTTGCTCACGGGGATATATTCATGATGGCAACCTACTTTACCTTTTACAGTATAGTAATTTTCGGAGTGCCTTGGTATGCCGCCTTTATGGCTGTTATAGTGGTGACCGGAGCCTTAGGCATCCTGCTGGAGGCAGCCGCCTACAGGCCTCTTAGGGATGCACCGCGAATATCTATCATGATCTCGGCCATAGGCGCATCCTTCCTGCTTGAAAATCTTGCCATAGTAATATTTGGTGGAAGGCCGAAGGCCTTTCCCGCCCTTGAGCTGTTTACTAAGGTAATAAAACTGGGTACGGTATCCATCCAGAGGTTGACATTCTTTATTCCGATTATGACACTTATACTGCTATTCGTGTTATTATATCTTATAAATCATACCAAAAGCGGTATGGCAATGCGGGCTGTTTCAAAGGACTTTGAAACTTCACGCCTTATGGGGATTGATGTAAACAGAACCATTTCCTTCACCTTCGGCATAGGTTCTATGCTGGCGGCAGTCGGCGGCATTATGTGGGGTATGAAATTCCCGCAGATACAGCCCCTCATGGGGGTAATGCCGGGCATTAAATGCTTTATAGCCGCCGTTATAGGGGGAATCGGCAACATCCACGGCGCAGTAATAGGGGGCTTTATTCTGGGCCTTGTGGAAATACTGCTAATAGCCTTTCTGCCCGATTTGACCGGTTACCGGGACGCCTTTGCATTTATCCTGCTAATAATAGTGCTATTGTTCAGGCCAACCGGTATAATGGGCGAAAAAATAGCGGAGAAGGTGTAACCAATGAAAAGCAAATCATTAAGTCAACCGTCTGCATCTTTATTGGTTAGAATAAAAGAAAGGAACGTAAGGCTTACGCTAATATCCATACTGCTTCTGTGCCTATTTCTTTATTATGCCGATAAGAATTTTAATGCTTACCAGATAAGGGTGCTAAACCTCTGTGCAATATATACCGTACTAGGCCTTAGCATGAACCTTATAAACGGTTTTACCGGCCTGTTTTCGCTGGGCCATGCGGGTTTCATGGCGATCGGTGCCTATACCTGCGCACTGCTAACAATGCCGGTTGCAGTAAAGGACCAAAATTTCTTCCTGGCTCCTATCAATGAAACATTACGCGAAATAGTACTGCCCTATCCGGCGGCACTGCTTATAGGGGGAATACTTGCAGCGCTTATTGCTTTCCTTATAGGAGCACCGGTGTTAAGGCTAAGGGGTGACTACCTGGGTATTGCTACGCTGGGCTTTGCCGAGATAATAAGAATAGTAATTACCAACCTCCAAACCATAACCAACGGGGCCATCGGTTTTAAGGGTATACCGGCCAAGACAAACCTATGGTGGAGTTTTGGCATAGCGACCTTTACAACTGTATTCCTATTATGGCTGATAAAAAGCAGCTATGGAAGGGCCTTCAAAGCTATCCGCGAGGACGAGATAGCGGCTGAAGCCATGGGTGTAAGCCTTTTCAAACATAAGGTGCTCTCCTTCGTTATAGGTGCATTCTTTGCCGGCGTGGGCGGAGGTCTTCTGGGGAACCTGCTAGGTGCTATAAACCCGCTGCTTTTCAGGTTCACGCTAACCTTCAATATACTGCTAATAATAGTCCTTGGCGGCATGGGCAGCATAACGGGCACCGTTATTTCGGCCTTCGTCGTTACCATAGGCCAGGAAGCCCTGAGGTTTCTGGACCAGCCCTTCAGCCTTGGCTTTGTACAGGTCCCAGGCATATCTGGCTTAAGAATGGTGGTATTCTCAGCCCTTCTAATGCTGGTGGTGCTGTTCTTCAGCAGGGGACTTATGGGCACCAGCGAATTCAGCTGGGACTATATAATAGACCTCTTCAAACGGCTGGGTAAGCCCTCGGGAAAACCTCTTTCAAAGGGGGGGACTAAATAATGGCGCATCTGAAAATAGATTCGATAACGATGCAGTTCGGGGGATTGACGGCGGTAAAGGATTTCAGCCTGGAACTGCAGGAGGGTGAAATAATTGCCCTTATTGGCCCCAACGGTGCTGGCAAGACTACTGCTTTCAACATGATTACCGGAGTATATGCACCTGTAAGCGGTAAAATATACTTCAAAGACAGGGATATTACGGGTTTACGGCCTGACCAGATAACCAGGCTGGGCATAGCAAGAACCTTTCAGAATATAAGGCTTTTTAAGGAACTAAGCGTACTGGACAACGTACTGATAGCCAATCATTTGCACCTAAAGTCCAACCTTTTCGAAGCAGTCTTTAACCTTCCCCGGTATAGGAAGGAAGACAAAGAGATGCTTGAAAGGTCATTGAGCCTGTTGGAAAAACTGGGCCTTGTTAACCTTAGAAACGAAAAGTCCAGCTCGTTGCCCTATGGTCAGCAAAGAAGGCTGGAGATAGCAAGGGCCCTGGCCACCAACCCGGAGATACTGCTATTGGACGAGCCCGCTGCAGGAATGAACCCCAAGGAGACTGAGGACCTAACCGAATTCATCCGGCAGCTAAGAGAGGATTTTGACTTAAGCATTTTTATGATCGAACACCATATGGACGTAGTAATGGGTATTTCCGAGAGAATCTACGTGTTAGACTACGGAATCACCATCGCCCAGGGTAGTCCCTACGATATACAAAACAATCAGAGAGTAATAGAAGCGTACCTGGGGGTGAACGGAGATGCTTAAAATAGATAATCTTGTTGTTTCCTACGGAGGAATCGAAGCCCTTAAAGGAATAAACCTCGAAGTGGAAGAGGGCAAAATTGTAACTTTGATTGGAGCAAACGGTGCTGGTAAAAGCACCACGCTAAGGTCCATAGTGGGGCTGGTTAAGCCAAAAAGCGGAACTATAAGCTACAAGGGTAAGGACTTGCTAAGTGAAAAAACACAGAACATTGTCAGGCAGGGAATTACGCTGGTGCCGGAAGGCAGAAGGGTTTTCCCCAACCTTACGGTGCTGGAGAACCTCAAAATTGGTGCCTTTACCAGGGCGGACAGTAAAGAAATGAGTGCCGACCTGGACAGGGTCCATTCGACTTTCCCAATTCTAAAGGAAAGAGGCTGGCAGCTTGCCGGTACCCTTTCGGGAGGGGAACAGCAAATGCTGGCGGTAGGCAGGGCACTTATGTCCAAACCAAAGCTCCTTATGATGGACGAACCTTCGTTAGGTCTTGCACCGCTTATTGTTAAGGAGATATTTGAAATAATTAAGGAAATCCATAGGCAGGGCGTAACAATACTTCTAATTGAGCAAAACGCCAACGCGGCCCTTCATATAGCAGACGTGGGATACGTTCTTGAAACCGGCCGGATAACCCTGAAAGGTAGCGGCAAAGAGCTTCTTCAGAACGAAGCCGTGATAAGCGCTTATCTCGGCAAGAAAAAGGCTAAATAATACAAAACAAAAAAACAACCGCACCGCATCGCAGGGCGGTTGTTTTTTATTAACAAAGAAATAACACAATTATTGCGCAAAGGCAAGATTCTCTGATTTTCTTGGACAGGTTTTTACAGCTTATCCAAATGAGTTATCCCATAAAGACAAGCACCAGTCGTGTTAAAAGCATTACTATTGCAGCGTCAATTATCGGAATTGCAAGTAGCAGCGGATGCCATTTCTTATTGGTATCCGATACAACAACTATTCTTACATAGTGACCTACCAGAGTACCCATAGTTATTGTGGCCGGCAGAAGGATTGTTGCCTGAGCAGCATCGATAACACCGTTTGTAAACAGTGTTGCAGCTGCAGCAGCACCTGCTGTCTTGGCAAAGAAAGCAGCTATAAGGGCTACGATAGCTTCACCCGGCAGACCGAAAATTGCCATTACAGGTCCAACGAGTTTTCCAAGTATATCCAACAGTCCTGTTATCTGCAGAAATTGTATAATTACAAAGCCCAGCACCATAGCGGGTGCAATTTGCTCTACCCCGATATAAAAACCCTTTCTGCATCCTACCATAAATTCTTCTACAATGTTCTTTTTTACTACAGCGGTATCTTGATTATTTTGCTGTGCCATATTCCTTACCCCCTAACCTATTCTTCTTTGCTTTACTGTTTAGTATAAATCTCACTATATTTGCACCTAAAATCTTTACAATCATCTCAAGTACTATTATGATCCCAACAGGCAGCAGTGCCATGGGCAGTAGCGGAGCTCCGCAGGTAAACGTATTGGTAATCACAGCCGATGCTGCATATTGATATGATACAAAAATTGTTCTTTCATCGTCTGTAATTTCGCCCTTTTCTACCAAGTCCTTTGTCATTACAGCACCGACGTCGGAGCTTGTAAAGGTGCTGACAAAGGCCAGTCCCGCTATGCCAGGGATTCCAAGCAGAGGTTTGAGTAAAGGCCTGAATAGCTTTTCTGCCGCTTTCAACGCTCCCAGGGATTCAGCTACGTTTATAAAGCCTAAGGCAAGCATAACGGTGGGTATAAGAGTAAGAGTAAAAGCAAATCCTTCTCTTGCTCCAACACCGCCTGCGCCCTTAAAGTTGATGTTTTCATAGATTGTGCCGAATTGACCGTTTAGGTTAGCAAAGTCTAATGCGGCAAGCGGTCCTGGGTTTTTCTGTAGCACCCCCGAGAACGCAATTACCAAGATTATTAATGCCACCCACCCTTTCCAACTAATCTTTTGTTCTACTTTCTTTTCTTTTTCGCTCATTTAGATCTCTCCATTCTTGTAGTTTTGTATACTATACAAGGTCTTCTTTCAGATTGAGTACGCACGCAGCCAGCAGTTTTGCTCTTTCAAAAATGGATTCTACTATTGCATATTCCCTGGGAGTATGATTCCATTCACCCTTAACCCCTATGGCACATACCGTGGGGACTCCTGCAATCACCGTATAAGCTGCATCCGAACCGCCGCCGGTGGCCAAAGGATGGGGCTCACCAAACCCAAGGTCCATAGAGGTCTTTTTAACATGCTCAAACAATTTCATTACCCCTTCGGTTGTCTCCATCGGGCTAAATACTATCCCTCCCGAAAGCTTGGTCTTTGTGCCTTCAACATAAGTTTTAGCAGCAATCTCTTCCAACTGCTTGGTAAATTTAGGTCCACTGTCAAGGCTTTCAAAGCGGATGTCTATTTCAACCTTTGCATAATCAGGGACTGCATTTGGTACGGTACCACCCTGAATAGTACCCACATTGAAAGTAGTGCCCTCATCCCAGTCGGTTAGATTCTGTATATCAATTACCTTGTGGGATATTTCAAGAATGGCACTCCTGCCTTTCTCAGGTGCGTTTCCAGCATGGGCAGCTACGCCTTCCACTTCAAGAGTAAATCTTGCCACCCCTTTTCGTTTCACAACAATGCCATTGTCCGGGAAACCTGTTTCGCAGTCAAAAGCTGCTGCAAATCCCCTGGATTCTTCTATAAACAACTTATCACAGGTGGAGTTGATATGGCCTACCTCTTCATCCCCTGCAAGCACAAATTTAATAGGACGCTCATCGTAACCTATTGAATTCAGTGCTTTTGCAGCAAATATTGCGGCTATTATTCCGCCTTTCATGTCCAAAGCACCAGGACCGTACGCTTTTCCGTCCTCAATCCTGAAAGGATTGTCTTTAATAGTCCCCTTTGCGTATACTGTATCCATATGCCCCGCAAAAACTATACCCTTCTTTGCTCTATCCGTCCCCAACTCCGCTACTACAGCATTCCCGGCTTTCTCATACTCAACGATTCGGCTATTAAATCCCTCATCGTCCAGCACTTCTTTTACTCGGTTTGCCACGGTATCAACGCCTTCTTTGTCCGGGGAACCGCTCTCAATATTCACCAATTCTTCCCACAGCGCCAACATCTCATCTCTATGGGAATCAACATATTCAAAGGCCTTTTCCATTTGTTTTTTCATCTCATTACCTCGCTTTTATTTGTTATTGATCCATACCAGCGTTTACCATTACAGCCTATTACACGCCTAACCTGGTTCTATATTTTAATACCTACCCCCTCCCCTCAGCCGGTGCAATTCTACCCTGCGGATAAGTGGCTTTGATAGTTTCCCTCTCTTACACGCCTGCCGCATCCTCCTAATTGATGAAACACCCATCAAATTGCATAAAGCAGCATGCCAACATTATCCTCGATACGGTTAGATTGCTTCGTATCCTGCATTCGGCTATTCTACGAAAAAAATAAGCATTCATATCCTCTGAATACTCATTTACATTGAATGAAGGTGCTAGCTCCATTATTAATAATACAGCAGCATGATGCAAAAGTAAAATGTAAAATTTTAAAGTTTTTTTGGCATACTGCGATTTGCTTTACAGTATCGGCTGCATGCTGAAGGTACACAATCACTCTTAATTCGTTTTGTTATTATTTTATCGTTCTTTTGTGCTTTTTAAAACCCTTGTTTATTAATAAAACCTATAAATAAAAGCTAACGTATCAAGGCCGCGTGATGGCAGTAATAACACTGCCGCTGGCCCTTTAGTTCAGGCAATAATATGATTTATTAGGGTGGGCATAAGCAGCATTACCAGAGCAAAACGCAATACCTGCATAAGTCCCACAGTAACCGCGTCCGCATCCATATCCAACGCAATGGCACTCATTTGGGTTACTCCAGCGGTGGCACTACTTAAAAGAGACGTTATTAGGTCCCAACCAAAAATTCGGTGCACTATTATACCAGTTACTATTCCGTTTAATACAATTACCGCCGAAAACGCAATGGTGGGCACAACCAATCCCAAAAGGGTAGATAATACCTCTGGAGTGAACGTTGTCCCCAGATAGCCGCCCAACCCAATCTGCCCTAAAATAACCAGCCATTTGGGTGGTTCAGCAAGGGGTACTCCCATAATACGCAACAATCCGACAACAGCCATAGCACCAAGCATTCCCCCTACTGGAACACCAACAGCCTTAGCTGCAAAACCTCCTGCCGCACCTACCGCAATGGAGGCCAGTATGGACCATACTTTTTTATTCTGTTTCTTCACGTCTTTACCCATGTCCATAGCAGCCGCTGTCTCGTCAGAAGCCTTTTTCCCTTCCCTTTGATAATACTTTAAGGCAACAACAGGAACGCTTAGATAAACCGCAATCACCCTTACAAACTGAAATAGTGTCACCACCGGTACATTCATATTGTTGGCCATGGCAAGTATCCCCATTTCGGACAGCCCTCCGGGTGATGTGCCGTACAGGGCGGTCCCAAGGTCAATCCCAGTGACCTGCGTCAGCAACAATCCCATAGCCAGGCTTAAGCCTATCATCCATGCAGAAGTAAACAATCCCGGGACAACCAGTTTTTTTATGGAACATACCGTTTCTTTGCTGAATCTGCATCCCATCACTATTCCCAGCACTACCTGAAAGGAAGTACTGTAATAGGTCGGGAGGTCCGCCCATCCGATGCCCAGGCTACTAAACACAGCTACTATTAATAAAGACCCCGTTATGGCTCCCCCGGGGATATGCATAAGTTTAAAAATTCTATAACCAAAATAACCCAACAAAAGAATTAGCACCAAAGACATAGGTACATTAAAAGTCAAGTTCTCCATGTTCGGTCAAAACCCCCAGTTCAGGTAAGCATAAACAATCGCTAAAAGGCTGCTTTAATTTCACCTATTATTTCCTTCCTGTGATTCTCGATTTTCATCTTACAGCCTTCCTTAAGCCTGTCGTATTCCGCAGCGGATACCAAACCGAGCTTTTTCAAAAGCTCCAGTATTACAGCTTCTATTGCCCTGCTGCTCCCATCTTCTATCTTAAGGGCTATGCCTATACCTTCGTCCATAAATAAATTGCCACTAAAACCAACCTTTCACCAGGATTTGTTCACCGTTCCCTGATGGTAATTACCTCCTGCCGTGGTATCTGCGGTTTCCGACCCTTAAGGCTGCCCCTTTTATCCCGATGTTTTGTTGTAACCCTTCATCGCCTCTATCTGCAACTCCAGGTCTATTTTTTGCTCCTCTATTCTTTCGATATTATCCATTGCTTCCTTCGATTCCTTCTGTGCCTTAAGCCATTCACTGTATATGTTTGATGCTTCCTCCTGTGAATTGGCAAGCTGCTGTTTTAAATTCTCTATCTCGGCCTTCAGCCTTGCTGCCTCTTCCCCGGCCTTTCTAAGCCGGTACCGAGCATCCTCCAGTTCCTTTCCGGGCTTGGCAGCCTGCTTCTGCGCTATCTCCAGGTCCTGTTTAAGTCCGAAAAACTCGTCAGCAATATTTAGGGCCGTCAAAACTGCCAGCATTGTATTATTCATTGTGCAGCCCTTTTTGCTCAGTTCTTTCATCTTTTTGTCCACATACAAAGCAATGCTGTGCAAGTATTCCTCCGATCCCTGTCCCAGCATTGTATACTGCTGTCCCATTATTTCAACCGTAACCCTGTTTTTATTATCCTGCATAGCTATTCCTCCGACAGCGATTTAAGGCCAATTATTAACTACATTATAACATATTAAAAAGAAACTGGCTAAATAGTTTAACGTAAGACACCATTATTCGGACTTTCTTAATAGGCTTCATGAAACGCTAGCATATGCTAATAAATGGTTTAGTAAGAAAACTTACCGAAGCTTCGCAGAAAGTCCGTAGGCCTGGCAGGACGCCAGGCCAGGCTTTCTTTCATAGCGCAGTATGCTATGAAAGAAGGGGTGCAGGGGAAATGTCCCCCGCCGGTTTCAGGAGGGTGCTCAGGTTGCGCCAGCAACCGCCGAAGAGCGAGCGGCGCCACGAATAAGCGGCGGCAGGGTGCGAGCGCCGCCGAGACGGTGAGGCGGCACTGTTTCCCATTTTGGCTTGGTTACTATCTCCTGGCAGCTCCGATTTGCCTGCCCAGTTCCCCTAGTATCCTTTCCATCACCTCACCCGCCTCCTGCTCGGTAAGGGTCCTTTCCCTCGACCTTAGGGTTAGCGAATAGGCAATGCTTTTCTTTCCTTCGGGTATCTGCGCCCCGGTGTATACATCAAAGAGTCTTATTTTCTCCACCAGGTCGCCGCCGGCTTTCCATATAACTCCTTCTATGGCGCCCGCCGGTACGTCTTCGTCCACAATCAGGGCAATATCCCTGTTGATTGAAGGGAATCTCGGTAGCGGCGAATAGGTTGCATTGCTATCCGCCTTCTCCATAAGCAGGTTAAAGTCCAGTTCCCCCGCATACACCCGTGTTCCTATCCCGTAGTTTTCCAGTACATCGGGATGAACCTCGCCAATTATTCCCAAGCTCTCTCCATCTAAAAGAATTTGTGCCGTTCTGCCGGGGTGATAGGACGGGTTCTGGGCCCTTATAAACTCATAGGATGAGATGCCAAGCTCCCCAAGCAGTGTCTCCACCCTTCCCTTTACCGCATAAAAGTCTTCATCCCCGTACGTCCCAAGGACAATGGTGAGTTTTTCATCCGGCAGCTCTTTAAGGGGTATTTCCCGGGGAAGAAATCTTGGTGCAATCTCGTAGAACCCCGCCTCTTCGTTGCCCCTGTTGTAGTTAAGTGAAATCACGTTAAGCATGGCAGGTAGCAAGGTTGTTCTCATTATGCTGTACTCTTCCCCCAGGGGGTTTTGAATAGTCACCGTCTTCCTTAAAGGGTCCCTCTCCGGCAGGTTTATCCTGTCAAACACCGAAGGGCTCTCGAAGGAATAGGTGGAAATCTCGTACAGGCCGCAGCCACACAGCACATCCCTCACTGTATCTGTTATCTTTTCCTTTTTGCTTCTGGTACCCAGCACCCAGCTACCGGACATAACGGTTTTGGGGATATTGTTATATCCATACAGCCTTGCAATTTCTTCGGCTATATCGTGGTCAAGCTGCACATCCTGCCTGAAGGTAGGCACCGTGATACGCAAAATCCCCCGATCTTCTGCCACCTTCATTTCCAGCCTCTCCAGCATTTCCTTCATCCTATGTGCCGTCAGGTCTATTCCCAAGAGCTTATTTATTCTGTCTGCACTTACTTCAAGGTAATAGGGCTTTGGCGGGTTGGGGTATACGTCGGTTACTCCCCCTACAATCTCACCGGCTCCCAGCTCTTCCATAAGCATTACCGCCCTATCGGAAGCGATTCTTGCCAAGTCCTGGTATACCCCCCGTACAAAGCGGAAGGAGGCTTCACTCCACAGGCCCAGCTTTTTACAGGTCTGCCTTACGTCGTAACCGTTGAAGGCGGCGGTCTCAAGGAGTATGGTACGGGTATCCGATGTAACTTCCGAATACTCTCCCCCCATCACCCCGGCGATGCCCACCGGCTTATTGGCATCCGCAATAACAAGGTCGTTTCTGTCCAGCACTCTTTCCTTGCCATCTAGCGTAACTATCCTTTCGCCGTCTCCCGCGCGCCTTACTATTATTTCCCTGCCGCCCACCTTTTCCAGGTCAAAGGCGTGCATGGGCTGGCCCAGCTCCAGCATAACGTAGTTCGTTATGTCCACTATATTGTTTATCGGCCTCATACCCGCTTGAATGAGCCTTTTTTGCATCCACTGCGGCGAGGGCTTAATATTGATATTGTCAATAACCCTGCCCAGGTACCGGTAGCACATATCCGGCTCCTGTATTGATATGCCCTTTAGGTAGTCCTTTATATCGCCTTTTTCATTCTTTATCCGGGTATCGGGCATCCTATAGGGTACCCCCTGTACCGCCCCCACCTCCCGGGCGATACCGAGCATGCTTAGACAGTCCGGCCTATTTGTAGTTATATCCACATCCAGCACCTTTTCGTTTAGCGTAAGCACTTCCCTTATGTCGGTACCCGGTTCGTATTCACCCTCCAGGATATATATGCCCTCTTTTTGCCACTCCGGAAGGTTACTTAAATCCAGGGCCAGTTCCAGGGCAGAGCACATCATCCCTTCCGAGTCCTCGCCCCTTATATTACCCGCCTTAATCTCAACGCCGCCGGGCAGTACCGCACCGTCCAGGGCCACCGGTATAAAGTCTCCCTCTTTTACGTTTTTGGCCCCGGTTACCAACTGGACTACCCTGTCCCCTACATCCACCATGCCCAGCACCAGCTTGTCGGCGTTGGGATGGGGTTTTATCTCCTTTACCCTTCCCACAACAACCCTTTTTATTACCTGACCGGATTCCAGGACAAGCTCAACCATCGTCCCGGACATGGTCATGGCCTCCGCAAGGCTGTCTATATCGGTATCAATATCAACGTAATCCTTTAACCAGTTAACAGGTACCAGCATAATTCTCCCCTCCTTTAGAACTGTTCCAAAAACCTTACATCGTTCTCGAATAAAAGCCTCATATCGTCTATACCGTACTTTAGCATTGTCAACCGATCAAGGCCCATACCGAAGGCGAACCCTGAATACCTTGTGGTGTCAATTCCGCACCTTTCCAGGACCTTGGGATGGCTCATGCCCGCCCCCGACAGCTCTATCCAGCCAGTATCCTTACAAACCCGGCAGCCCTTACCTTCGCATACAAAGCATGTGGCGTCAATCTCCGCCGAGGGCTCTGTAAAGGGGAAATGACTGGGCCGGAACTTGGTCTCCATATGCTCCCCGTACAGCTTCTTTACAAACAGGTCAAAGGTGCCCTTCAAATCGCCCAGCGTAATACCCTCGTCCACCACTAACCCTTCTATCTGATGAAACACCGGTGAGTGGGTTGCATCCACATCGTCTGCTCTGTATACCCTTCCGGGTATAAGAACCCTTATGGGCGGTTTGGTCTTTTCCATAACCCTTGGCTCGTCCGGCGACGTATGGGTGCGCAGCACAATATCCTCGGTGATATAAAAGGTATCCTGTACATCCCTTGCTGGATGGTTCTCGGGTATGTTGAGCGCAGTAAAATTATAGTAGGCCAATTCAACCTCCGGCCCTTCCACCACGGTAAACCCGAGCCCTAAAAATATGCTTTTTATCTCGTCAAGGGTCTTTGTGAGCGGGTGCCTTTTACCCCGTGCAAACCTTTTACCCGGTATGGTAATATCAATTTCCTCTTCTTTAAGGCTCCTTTCCCTCTCCAGCTTAAGCACCCTTTCCTTCTGGCATAACAGAAGCGTTTCAATTTCCTCCTTGGCCTCGTTTACAAGCCTGCCTATGACCGGCCTCTCTTCGGGGGATAGATTGCCCATACCCCTTAAGAAAACCGTCAGTTCTCCCTTCTTGCCGAGGTACTTAACCCGGCAGTTTTCGAGGGCAGATAGTTCACTGCACGCATTTATCTCGCGTAGAGCCCTTTCCAGAATCCCTTTCAATCTCTCCTGCACTATTCCCATCCCCTTTCTGGTTTACATTATTACCGATAGTATTATGAATAATAAAAAAACCTCGTCCAAGGGACGAAGTCATAACTCCGTGGTTCCACCCTACTTCACCGCCTAGTGACGGTCTCGTTGAAATAGTCGTGCAGGTAACGTCTGCCGTACGTCAGAGCCTACTATCCACAGGAATTCAGCTCCGCTGCTCGGAAGGGAACTTCAAAGGGCCCCATTTTGAGGAATGTTTTCAGCCGGTGACATTCCCTCTCTGCCAGATGAAACCTTTCTACTTTCCTTCTTCATCGCATTATCTTTTCTTTATTCTACTGAATTATCAAACTTCTATACATTAAATAGGCAACTATAGAACCGGTAGCCTCAAACATTTTCCAGAAAACTTCAGCAGTGAGCATTGTAAAAAGACCACCCTTCATCTTATACTACCAATTGCAGTCTGTTGTTGTCTCATTATACCATAGGCTTCCGGCCATTACAAGGTGTTTATTATGTTAACCTTTGCTCTAGGGCTTTATAAAGCAAAACACCACAGGCAACGGCAGCGTTGAGGGATTCCGCCCTTCCGGGCATTGGAAGTGCCACGCTTTGGTCGGAGTATTCTAATACCTGCTCCGATATGCCATTGGCTTCGTTACCTATTATTATCCCTATACTGCCGGTAAAATCCGCATTCCAATAGGGAGTACCGCTCTCCGGGCTTGAGGCTATAAGCCTTATTCCCTTTTTGTTCAGCGCGTCAAACAATTCCCCCGCGTCTCTTTCCCTAAACACCGGAATACTAAAAATAGAACCCATGGTACTCCTTACAACCTTCGGGCTGTACGGGTCTGTGGTACCCTTAAGGAGCAGCACGGCACTGGCTCCCGCACCGTCTGCGGTACGGATGATGGTGCCGAGATTCCCCGGGTCCTGTATGCCATCCACTATTACAAACAGCGGCTCCTTAACGTCCATAACCTCTTCCCTATCGCACTCCTTTATATCAATAACCGCCATTATATGTTGGGGACTTTCGGTATCGCATATAAATTTAAAGAGGCTTTCACTTACCTCCACAATATTTATGCCCGCTTTGAAGACCCTGTCCATCAATTCCCTGCCGCTGCCAAGCCCATACACTCGTTTAGAATATATTACTTCCGAAACCGGGGCTTTAGAGTCCAGGGCCTGGCCTACACTGCGAATGCCTTCGGTAAAATACTGTCCCGCCCTTTTTCTCCCTGTAGAAGTATGTAGTTTCAGCACCTTTTTCACAAGGGCGTTGTCCCGACTGGTTATCACCTTATTACCCCTTCCTATGCCCTGTTCTCCAGGCGCGAAATATCATCGTTGTCCCCTATCACAACCAGCACATCGCCTTCCAGTATCCTATCCTCCGCCCCTGGAGAAGCGTTTATCCCTCCGTCACGCTTTATTGCTATAATATTGACACCGTATTTTCCCCTCATATTTAGCTCCTTGAGGTTTTTACCCTTCCACCTGTCCAGTGCGGCAATTTCTATTATGCTGTAATCGGAGGAAAGTTCGATAAAGTCCAGAATATTGCTTGAAACCAGATTATGGGCAACCCTAAGCCCCATATCCCTTTCGGGCAGAACCACCCTGTCGGCACCTATCTTATACAGTACCTTGGCATGCAGCTCGCTCTGGGCCTTTGCTACAACGTATTTAACACCGAGTTCCTTCACTATCAGGGTAATCAGTATACTGGCCTGTATATCCGAGCCTATAGAAATAATAACCACATCAAAGTTTCTAAGACCCAATGAACGAAGCGTGCTCTCGTCGGTGGCATCCGCCTGGACTGCATGGGTTACCGATTCGGAAATATCCTGTACCACGTCCTCCCTTTCGTCCAATGCCAGCACATCGTGGCCCAGCCCGTAAAGCGCCTTCGCAAGACTGCTGCCAAACCTCCCAAGACCCAGCACAGCAAACTGTTTCAATGACATCACCTTCCCTAACCAACAAGGATTTTTTCTTCAGGATACCTTATTTTGGATTTTTTCCTATTCTGCCTGCGGGCCAACGCATTGGCGACGGTAAGGGGCCCCAGCCGTCCAGCGAACATGGTCGCTATTATTATTGCCTTGCCAACGGGGGTAAGGTAAGGGGTTATACCCACTGACAGCCCGACGGTACCGAAGGCAGAAACCGTCTCGAATAGGATTTCCATGAAACCGGCGTCCTCAGTTATGGTGAGTACTATCGTAGCCACAACTACGATAAGCAGGGATATGGTCACAATGGCAAGGGACCTGTAAACAATATTCCTAGGTATTCTCCTATTAAATATTTCGGTATTCTCTCTTCCCTTGACCACCGATATCACCGTCCATAATAGTACCCCCGCCGTGGTGGTTTTGATGCCCCCGGCCGTTGAACCGGGAGAACCTCCAATAAACATAAAAATTATATTAATAAAACGTGTTGCGATTGTCAGTTGGTCCACAGGCAGCGTGTTAAACCCGGAGGTGCTGGGAGCAACTGCATGGAAAAGCGCTGCCAGCATTTTACCTCCCAGTGTCAGCGGACCAAGGGTGGCGGGATTGGAGTATTCCAAAACAAAGGTAAGCAACGCACCAAAACTGAGCAGCGAAAAGGTAATAAGCAGCGCAAGCTTGGAATGCAGTGAATACCTCTTAAACTTCCTGCTCCGCAGTATCTCTGTAATTACATATATGCCCAGACCTCCCATTATGGACAGCACTATAACTACACCGCTTATCAAATAGTCATCGGCAAAGGATGTAAGGCTTCTGTATTCACCTATTATGTCAAACCCGGAAATGCAAAATGCAGAAACCGAGTGAAATACTCCATAGGCAAGGCCCCTGGCCATTCCGTATTGGGGTATAAACCTTATGGAAAGCAAAAGAGCCCCAATTGCTTCTATTGCTACAGCTCCGAGTATAATATATTTTGTAAGCCTGACAACCCCCTGAAGTGCCAGCCGGTTCTGCTGCTCCTGAATAATAAGTCGCTCCCTTAGGTGTATCCTTTTACCCAGGGCTATAAAAACCATTGTGGCAAAGGTCATAAAACCTAGACCCCCCACCTGTATAAGCAAAAGGATTACCGTCTTGCCAAAGGCCGTCCAATAGGTGCCGGTATCCACCACCACAAGACCGGTAACGCAAACCGCAGATGTGGCGGTAAATAGTGCATCCAGTAAACCAATTTCTTCGTCGTCCGCAGTAGCAGCCGGCAGGGACAGCAGCAGCGTCCCCAGTAGTATTATTGCTGCAAATCCCAGCACCAGCACCTGGGAGGGTGTCAACTTCAAACTATGCTTTTTACCGCTCCCCCTGAACGATTTCCAGTTTTTCATTTATTCAAGCCACCTCTATAAAAAGGCCCATGTACAGTTTTGGGGCTGTCGGAAGAGCCTCATTTTGTCATTTAGGGGCTTTTTGTCCCAATAATTTGCAAAAAAGTGAACCCAAGGCTCACTTCTTTGCAAATTATTCCGCCGGCTGGCTTTTCGCGACGCTTACCAATTCCTTAAAACCCTCGGCGTCGTTCACCGCCATGTCGGCCAGCATTTTCCTGTTTATCTCAATTCCGGCATTCTTCAGACCGCTTATAAACCTGCTATAAGACATTCCGTTGGCCCTTGAAGCGGCGTTTATCCTGGCTATCCACAGTTTCCTATAGTCCCTCTTTTTAAGCCTTCTTCCTATATACGAATACATCAGGGACTTCATTACAGCCTGGTTCGCCGTCCTGAAAAGCTTACTCTTTGCCCCGCGGTATCCCTTTGCCAGCTTTAATATCTTTTTACGCCTTTTATTTGCGTTGACAGCTCTTTTTACTCTAGCCATGAGATTTTCCTCCTTGTCCTTTACCTATGCGTAGGGTAATAATTTTTTGACTCTCTTTGTTTCAGCTTCGCTGACATGGGTAGCCTGTCTTAGGTTTTTCTTTCTCTTAGCCGATTTTTTTGTGAGAATATGACTCTTATAAGCTTTGGCCCTTTTAATTTTTCCGCTCTTTGTCAGTTTGAACCTTTTTGCCGCACCCTTATGGGTTTTCATTTTTGGCATAGTCTTTACCTCCTATTTGGCATGTCTATTTAGGCGACATAATCATTATCATGCTTTTGCCTTCCATTTTAGGTTTTCTTTCCACCACCGCAAGTTCTTCCAAGTCACCGGCGAACTTATCCATAATGGCCCGGCCTATCTCGGTATGGCTTAGCTGTCTGCCCCTAAACCTTATGCTTACCTTCACCTTGTCCCCGCTTGATAAAAACTTCTCTGCATTCCTTTTTTTCACGTCAAGGTCGTGCTTATCAATGGTAGGCGATAGCCTAACCTCTTTTATGTTTATTACCCTCTGGTTCTTTTTGGCTTCCTTTTCCTTTTTGCTGGCCTCGTATTTATATTTCCCGTAGTCCATAATACGGCATACTGGGGGTTTCGCATGGGGCGCCACCTTCACAAGGTCCAGCTGTCTGTCGTAGGCAAGCTTTTGTGCCTCCCGGGCGGACATAATACCCAATTGTTCCCCGTTCGCATCGATAAGCCTTACTTCCTTTTCTCTTATTTGCTCATTAACTTGCAGTTCCTTACTAATATCCAACCACCTCCCCTAAATTTTAGATCGCGTAATATTATTAATAAAACAAAAAAAACGGATAGGTGAAAACCTGTCCGCAAAAACCAACATACTATAAGTTGATTTAACCCGGCGCCCTCGGCGAAGGGTGAGAAGCGGAAGGCTTCTACTTTGTTTTCGGGTAATATTATAACACCGCAGATTCCATATGTCAAATGTTTCAAGGGTACC
>LSQX01204653.1_pt1 | contig 19545 bp, 18 predicted proteins | sample 654561 | NCBI WGS metagenome assembly LSQX01 (sample SAMN04489861, study PRJNA283612) | anaerobic digester metagenome | isolation source: 4 biogas reactors fed with cattle manure at either 37C or 55C with and... | place: Denmark: Kongens Lyngby | collected 2014
CATTGAAAACAAAACATACTCATAACCGTAATCTTTTTATGGTTTATATTAAATTATCTTTTTATAACAATCGTGCCTGTGTGGTGGGACGCGGGGCCTTCACGACCAATATTCGCGCCTGAGAATCAGAGTTATTGCTCAGACAATGAACGATATCTTTGGGACTCTTGACTATCGTATCCGTACCGACTCTTTCGGTCTCTTCTCCAACCCTGACATCGGGCGTCCCTTCCAGTATGTAGAAAAAGACATCCACAGGGGTAATATGAGGTTTCAAAGCCTCACCCGGTTGCAAGGTTATATGAACGGCTTGCGCCGATGACTCGTCATAAATTTTACGAACATCCACACCGTGCGGATTGCTTGCCGATTCGACTTGTTTAACTTCTTTTATATCCATAACAACATATATTAAATGGTTTTACATCCAACTTTCTTCCACAACGTCGCCTTCGACACCGATAACGACTTTTTTAACAGGCACCTTGCGCGTAGCTTTTTCCACCGCCATCCTCGCCAGCTGCAACAGTCCTCCGCAGCAAGGAACCTCCATAATAACCACCGTCAGGGTGTTTATCTGCGCCGTGTCGATCATATCGACTATCTTTTCGACATATGACTCCTTGTTGCTGTCAAGTTTCGGACAAGCAATGGCCAACGTATGGTTGCGGATAAACCGATTGTGAAAATCGGCGTATGCGTAAGCCGTGCAGTCGGCGGCCAGCACCACGTCCGCGCCCCGGAAGAACCCAGCTTGCGGATTGAGCAGGTGCAACTGCACCGGCCAATGGGTAAGTTGAGACCGCATCTTTCCGCCATCGCAGGAGCTCTCCGCCATACTTATTCCGGCAGCAACCGGAGCCATCGGAGCCTTGAAAGAGCGTTCCATGCTTCCCGGACAACCGCACGGTAGCGGAGCCTTCGCCCCATGCACCGCCGTCCGGACAGAATCGACATCAGTATCTGCGCCATGTTGTTCCAGATACTCCACACCCTGACGCAGATAGATCATTTCGCCGTGATCTTTCAGGTGTTTGAGGTGGGCGATGATCGTGGCTTCGCCTTTAGGTATAAGACACTCCATAACGGCGGCCTCGTCGTATGCCTCCGCCTCGCGCTCCTCGATCGTTATCGCTCCCACCGGGCAATCGCCTATGCAGGCACCCAAACCGTCGCAATAGAGTTCGCTCACGATCCGAGCCTTACCGTCTATCAGCTGCAAGGCACCCTCATGACACCCCTCGACACAGATTCCGCAGCCATTGCAGAGCTGTTCGTCTATCTTTATAATGTTTCTTTTCGCTTTCATAACATACTTGTTTAATACAAAAATAAGGCCATTCATTTCTATTGTCCGTGACAAATGTTACGCTTTGTGATTTTTTTATCACTATCTTTGTATTAAAAATCAGCATTATGAATTCTGACTTGCTTTTTTTCTGCACTATATGTCGTGAGAAATCCCCGGAGGAGATTGCCGGGCTTAACTGCGCCATCGAGCATACCGTCAAAACATATAAGCGTGGAGAGCATATTGCGTTCCAGGGCGACAAAATTGCGCACCTGCATATGCTTGCCAAAGGACGTGTAAAAACCGAGATGGTATCGGACTCGGGGCTGACCCTCTCGGTGGAAGAGATAAAGGCGCCTTATCCGCTTGCGGCGGCCTTTCTATTTGCGGACGACAACCGTTTTCCGGTGGATGTGACTGCTTTGGAAGAATGCGAGGTGATACTGATCGGTAAAAGAGCCGTGGAACAACAGATGGCCAAATGTCCCGGATTCCTGCGCGGATTTATGGCTTTCAGCGCCAACCGTGTGCAGTTCCTGTCGGAAAGGCTTAAAGTGTTCTCACAGAAAGGCATCAGGGCCAAGTTGGCTTATTATATATTGAAACGCACCACCCGCGACGGCCGTTTCGAGTTGGGACAGAGCATAGCCTCACTGGCTGAATACTTCGGAGTGGAACGTCCGTCGCTATCGCGCTGCCTGTCGGATATGGCGGCACAGGGGGCGATAGAGTATGAGGGCGGAAAAGGAAAAATTCTCGATTATAACACGATGAAAGAGATGTTGGGCTAATCAACAACGCCCGGCACGGATATGGTAATAATGTTTAATCAAATTAAAGAATAGAATTATGACGAATTTTAAGAACAGGATCCCTTTCGACGTGGATTTGTATAATGCTCGCCGTGCGTATGGTATTAGGCCCGGGCATCGGAGGCGCCGTCTATTCCAACGTATTGCAGGAACGTCAACAGCATTACGTTACCCGGTACACTCAAAATGTAGATATGATGAATCCCGAGGCAGCTACTACATTTATCGGTACAATGCAAAATATGCAGAACGAGGGCAAAAGCGAAACGGAAGCGCAAAATATGGCTTCCATATCCATTAAAGGGCGTATCCAGAAGCAGGCAACCCTTTCGGCCGTGAAAGAGATGGCCGGATGGACATTTTACGGTTGTTTGCTCTGCATGATATTCGTACTGATTGTGCCGTATCCTAAAAGGAAAATCGTAACTTAGTCCCCTTTAGTACAAATTAACATCCCGGCATTTTATGTACACCCAGCCCGAACGATTAGAGCAGCTTGACAAAGCTTTACTGAATAACAAATCCGTTTGCAGTTCCAGGGGTGTATTACATTCTTTCCCTTTCGCTCTGAAAGAGCCTTATATGGTAAACGGAATCGGACTCGTAGTTTGCCGCCGGGGGAGTTTCACGTTTACCGTTAATGGGAAAAACTTTTCTGTCGGTGCCAGAAAAACGCTTTTTATCCCGGAATCGACCCTTTTTCATATCAATGACGAATCGGAAGACTTGGAGGTGTATATTCTTGTATATCATATAGTACCCATACGCAATTTTATGGGTAACTCCGTGATGATTNNGCATTATACTTCCACGCCCAGTTACGCATGGAATACAGGTGAGGAAGAAGACATTCTAAAATATATGTCCCTTTTGGACAGCATTCTGCTGATGGAAGACGATACTTTCAATTTGCATGAACGGGAACTGCTCCTGCTTGCACTGACTCATCGTCTTTGTTCGCTTTATAACCGTAAATTTATCACAACGAAAGAGGCAGTCGAAGGCAGGCAGAACAATTTCATCCGGTTGCTTCAGTTGATCGAGCAATATTACACGGAGCATCGCGGAGTAGGTTTTTACGCGAATAAACTTTGCCTTTCACCCAAATACCTTTCGGCTCTTTCCAAGTCCATCTGCGGATATACGGTACAGGAGTTGGTTTTCAAATCCATCATCCGCAAAAGTATCTCGCTACTCAGCAATAGCCATATGAGTATAAAGGAAGTAGCCGACTATTTTAATTTCCCGAATGCTTCTTCTTTCGGTACGTTTTTCAAAAAGCAGACCGGAGTATCTCCGAAGCATTATTGCAGGAATAACGGTATGCTGTTTTCTTTGAACTCTTTAACGCCCCCTCCTCAAACCGATTATTGATATTAAGCCGTGTCTTGCTCTATGTTTCTCTACTCGTTTATATAAACATATTAATGTTAGATCGTTCTGCCTTTTCGATATAGTTGGCCACGCCGCCCAGAGTTACTCCGTCGATCAGCTCTTCGGCGCGGATACCCATTACGTCCATGCTCATGGTGCAGGCTATCATCTCTACATTATTCTCCCGTGCCTGCGCGATGAGGGTTTCGAGGCTGTATACGTTTTTCTTCTTCATTATCAACCGCATGAATTTGCGTCCGATGCCGCCCATGTTCATTTTCGAGAGTTTCAGTTTCCTGCTGTTCGAGGGCAGCATCCAACCGAACATGGTGCCGAACCAGTCTTTGCGGACAGAGACCTTCTCCTGCTTTTTGAGTATGGTAAGTCCCCAGAAAGTGAAGAAAAGGCTCACTTTTTTACCTGCCGCCGCACCGCCGTTGGCGAGTATGAACGCCGCGATGGCTTTGTCCAGATCATTGCTGAATACGATCAGGGTCTGGCCGTCGGCGGACTCTTTGGACGGTCGGTCGGTGACGGGAGCCTGCTTCTCCACACGCGCTTCGACAACACCCTTATTTATATCTAATTGCAGCAGCCGTGCGCCGTACATATTGCACCACGAGGAGACGTCTTTTGCAAATCCGCCGTCGGTTGCCCTGATAAGCAGTTGTTCTCCTGTTTTGAGGTCGTCGTAATGTTTTTTGAGCCGCAGGATAGGGCCGGGGCATTGCAGGCCACAGGCGTCCACCTCTAAAATGTCGGTCGGGTCGGACGATGATTCTGAGTCACTTGGCGGGGAGACACAAAGCACGGGAGACGATGCTCCGGTGGCCGCACTCCATGTTTTGTATCCTCCGGAGAGGTTACGGATGTTGCGGAAGCCCTCCTGCGTGAGTATGCGGTAGGCGGCGTAGCCGCGCAGTCCGATGGCGCAGGTCAGTACGATTGGTTTGTCCGTCGGCAGTTCCGAAATCCTCCCGCGCAGCTCGTCGAGCGGGATATTTACCGATCCGGGGATATGTCCCATTTCAAACTCTTCCTTTGTGCGCACATCCACGATTAGGCTCTCCGTCGAGGCTATTTCGCGCCAGTGCGCCGTCTCCATTTTGCCTGTCAGGATATTATCCGCCACGAAACCGGCGATATTCACAGGGTCTTTCGCCGAGGAGTAGGGCGGGGCGTATGCGTGTTCGAACGTGGTCAGGTCGCGGATGGTGCCGCCGTTGCCGATCACCTGCGCGAAGATGTCGATCCTTTTGTCCACACCGTCATATCCTATCGCCTGCGCCCCTAAAAGTCGACCGTCGGCGGGTGAGAAAAGTATTTTTATGCTCATCGGCAGGGCGCCGGGATAGTAGCCGGCATGGGACGAACCGTGCGTGTAGGATGAGCGGTAGGGGATCCCTTCCCGTTTTAGTTGCTTGGCGTTCAATCCGGTTGCCGCTACGGTGAGGTCGAATATCCGTGCTATGGAGGTTCCAATTGTGCCTTTGTATTCTTCCTTGTTGCCCGACACGATATTGTTCGCCACGATACGTCCCTGTTTATTCGCCGGGCCTGCCAGCGGTATGCGGGCGGGTTTTCCGGTGAGCGGATTCATAATTTCCACGGCATCGCCCAGAGCATAAATGTCCTTGTCGGAGGTTTGCATATAGGAATTTACCCGTATTCCTCCGCTCTCGCCTATGGTCAGCCCTGCCTGGGCGGCCAGACCGGTTTCGGGCCGTACCCCTATGCTGAGCAGCACCATATCCGTCTCTATCGCCCGGCCGCTGTTCAGATTGACCGTGATACCGTCAGATATTTCTTCAAAAGTTTTTACGCCGTCCCGCAAAACGAGATCGACCTGTTTGTCGCGCAGGTGCTGATGTACGATCGCTGCCATCGAGTAGTCTAACGGGGCCATCACCTGATCGGCCATCTCGACCACCGTGACGTGCAGTCCTTTCTCCCGGAGGTTTTCCGCCATTTCGAGTCCGATGAATCCGCCTCCGATGATCGCCGCGCTGCGGATCGTTCCGGACTCGACAGCCGTTTTGATCCGGTCGGTATCGGGTATATTGCGCAGAGTAAATATCCTGTCGCTCTCTATGCCCGGTATGGGCGGACGAAGTGGCTCGGCGCCGGGCGAGAGAACCAGTTTGTCGTAGCTCTCGGTATAGGTGCTGCCTGTGTTCAGCTCTTTGACCGTAACCGTGCGGGCTGCGGGGTCTATGGAGAGGACTTCATTCCCGGTGCGTACTTCCACGTTAAACCGCTCTTTGAAGCCTTCGGGAGTTTGCAATAGTAAGTTTTCACGCTCTTTTATAACGTCTCCGATGTAGTAAGGGAGTCCGCAATTTGCATACGATACATACTGCCCGCGCTCGAAAAGTATGATGGAGGCTTTTTCGTCGAGTCTTCTCAGTCTTGCCGCTACGGTGGCTCCTCCCGCCACTCCTCCGATAATCAGGTATTTCATATTATTAATCGTTTATTAGAAATATTGTCTATTACAAAATATATGGCTAAAAAAAATGGATTACTCCATTTTTATGATTTCTGAAAGTTTGCTATACAGCGATTGTATGTTAAGATCGCTTTTGCGCATCGCTTGCACTTTCGCCGTCCCCTCTTCGGTGAGCAGGAACAGCATTTGACGTTTATCTTCTTTGTTGAGATTGCGGGATATGTAGTTTTTCTCCTCGACCGATGTGATGATCTTCGACAGTCGGGAATTGGACAACCCCATAAACTTACAGATCGCACCAGCCGACCTCATTTCGCCGTCTTTCATACAGCACAATACCATCGCTTCATTAATCGTAATTTGATGAGTCTCGTGAAACTCCCGTTCAAACTGATAAAGTGCTTTGTATATATCTTTGAGATTGCAGATCGACTCCATATTTTTTCTTCTTATGTGAAGACAAAGATAGATTTATTTTTTAATAGAAATATTTTTCAATGGAAAATATCTCCGTTAAAAGAAATTTTATTATTTTTGTAGCAAGAAGTCGCTCTTAATGTATTGTTGAAAACGAAGCTAATCAGCGAATAATAATAGCTGGTTTCTAAATCGTTACCTATCTGCAAAAACAGCCTTTTAATGCACTGAAATTCAATCGATTGGAAGATTTTCTATGTCTTCTGCAATGAAATGATATTGACTTGTTTATGCCACATTCCTTTATCACCTTTTTCAGCGGTTTGCAGATAGACCAGTAGTTGAGATTGGGGAACACGAGGTTGTCCTCTTGCAAGGAGCGGTAACGCTCTATTATCTGCAAGGGTATATCCAGCAGTTTCACTTGGAACGGTACTTTCGTCTTGTGCCGTTTGGACAATATCCACTTCTCACCGTTCACTTCCACGATGTTGTCATTGGTCAGTTCCTTGATGTCCACGAAAGAGAGGGCGGTGAAGCTGGCAAAAACGAAAATATCACGGATATAGGACAGTTTGGCATCCCCGAACTCGTGCGTCATCAACGCTTTCAGCTCATCTTCCGTCAGGTATTCACGTTCCTTTACATTCGGGCTGATGTGGAACTGGGCAAACGGGTTTCTCGGTATCAGTCCGTTGAAGTGCGCACGCATGACAACACCTTTCAGCCACATACACTTTTCCCATATCGTCCCGTTATGCAGTCCCGCTTCCGTTGAGAGATAGGCGGCGAACTCCTTGATGAAGTCGGGCGTAATCTCCAGCATGGACATATCCGTCAGTCTGTAGAAAGACTTGATGAACGCTGCCACATGGTTTCTTGCCCTCACTCGTGAGTGGTAGGTTGCCATTACCCTGTCCTTGCCGACACGCTTCTTGAACACCTCGTTCTCACGGTCGAACGCTTTGAGCAGTGTCTCGTACTCGCTACCGATGCCCTGATAGGCATTGCGCACCATTTCTGCCGTCACGAACGCCTCACGGTCGGATATGCGCTGGTAGTGCTTGATGATTTGCGCCTTGATGTTGTCCAAAGCCAGATTGATGTCCCGTGCCTCCTTGCTCTTGCCTTTGGCTCGGTTTCCCTTGATATCCCAAAGCGTTTTCGGGACACTCTGCTTGCAACTGAACTGCGCCACAGTCCCGTTGATTGTCACTCGTCCCATGATGGGGACAATGCCGTTTCTCTCCTTGCTGCCGTTCACGTAGAACAGCACTTTGAATGTACTTCTTGCCATACTCGTTTTTTATTTGCAAAGTTATTACTCAACGAGTTAGACCTTGATAAGCAAATCGGCGCAGAACGGCGCAATCAATGCTGGGAGCGTTAAAAATGCATCCTGCTTCGGGTAACGATTTGAAAACCTTTCTGCTTCATAGAACTGCTTTCCTTTGCGTTTCCCGTTTTTTTGCGGTTGGCTTCATTTGGCACTGTAAACGCTTTAATGATAGCCATTTCTGTGACATTTCAACCTCTTTTCTCGGTTATTCCAAAGATTTTGTGTAAATTTGTTTTTTTATGACCTGAAAATTATAACACTATCAGATTAATATGGAAGCAAATTATATGGAAGTTGCAAAGAGCTGGCTGGGCGTTGGCTTTGACGATGAGACAAAAAAGGAAGTTGCACGCCTTATGAGAGAAGATCCCAAAGGGCTTGAGGACTCTTTTTACCGCTTGCTGGAATTTGGTACCGGAGGATTGAGAGGCATCATGGGTGTCGGCACCAACCGTATGAATAAATATACAGTAGGGATGGCTACACAGGGCATGGCAAACTACCTAAAATCCTATTTTAAAGATTCCGATAATATCAGCGTCGTAATTGCTTACGACAGTCGTAACAATAGTCGCGAGTTTTCGATGATTGCCTCCAGGGTGCTAATGGCTAATGGCATTAATGTCTTCCTTTTTGACAATATCAGGCCTACGCCGGAGTTGAGTTTCGCCATCAGATACCTCAAATGCCAGGCGGGCATAATGATTACAGCTTCTCACAATCCCAAGGAATATAATGGCTATAAGGTGTTCTGGGAGGATGGGGCACAAATAATAGCTCCACACGACAAGAATATAATAGCTGAGGTGGCCGGTATAACTTCGGTTGCACAGGTAAATTTCGGTGACGATCTTTCGCTTTTCCCCACACCGGTAGGTGAAGAGGTGGACAAGGCATTTCTGGATTCAGTGCTTTCTCTCACTCTATCTCCCGATTCCGTTAAGCGTCATTCGGATCTTAAAATTGTTTATACTCCTCTGCATGGCACAGGAGTGCGTCTTGTTCCTCAGGGATTGCGACTCCTCGGTTTTACAAACATATATAATGTTGATGCACAAGATGTGAGTGACGGCAATTTTCCTACAGTTGTATCCCCAAATCCGGAAGATCCTGCTGCCCTCAAACTTGCGATCGAAAAGGCTCAGGAAGTGGGTGCAGATATTGTGATGGCAACTGACCCGGATGCTGACCGCGTAGGATTTGCAGTTCGTGATGATAAAGGGGAACTGGTGCTGCTCAACGGCAACCAGATAGTAGCTCTCCTGACAAGTTATATGCTCACCCGCTGGTCTGAGCTGGGCAAACTCCGGGGACGTGAATATGTGGTCAAGACCATCGTAACCACAGAACTGATCCGCGATATCTGTGACAAATATGGAGTTGAACTCTACAATGTGCTCACCGGTTTTAAGTATATTGCCGAAATTGTACGCAAGAATGAGGGAAAAAAGGTCTTTATATGCGGTGGCGAGGAGAGTCATGGATTCAATGCCGGTGAATTTGTAAGGGACAAGGATTCTATTATCTCCTGTGCCCTCTTTGCAGAGTGTGCGGCATGGCTTGCTGACAGCGGAAAAAGCATCTATGATTATCTTCAGGAAATTTATGCTGAATATGGCTATTACAAGGAGAATCTCCTCTCCGTGACAATGAAGGGTAAAGAGGGCCTGGAACAGATCCAGCAGATGATGAGAGATTTAAGAATAACCCCTCCGACAGAGCTTGCCGGATCATCGGTTGTTAAAATCATTGACTACAATAAACCGGAAGAAACAAATCTGCCCAAGTCCAATGTGCTGCAGTTTTTCAGCAAAGATGGTAGCCTCGTCTCCGCGAGACCTTCAGGTACCGAGCCGAAAATAAAGTTTTATTTTGGAGCGAAAGGTGATGATGCCGACCCGAAAATCAGCTCTCTTTTCGCGCAATTCGAAAAATATGCGCAAAAATATTGATCAGCACGTAAAGTGTAAAAATTACTGAAATAATCAGTGGTAGCGTTTCGAGTACGCTACCTGTGTGAGGGATAAATATCATCCCAAGAATCAAGATTATAATCGCGATTACGATAAATGAGGAAAAGAGTGGTGCTTTACTGAAGCTCACTCTTTTCTTTTTAAGTGAAAACATCGGGATCTCGCTTATGAGCAAAAGGGCGAGAACAATCGATAGAGTAGGTATAAACCATGCGCTGTCAAGCAGTGAGTTGACAAATGACGATGAGCCATTTAGGCGACAAATGTCGGCGTAAGCCGCTAGGGGCGCAATGATCATCGCATTGGCAGGAGTGGCAAGGCCGATAAAATCACTCTCCTGACGGGTATCAAGATTGAATTTTGCCAGTCTTAAAGCTGAAAAGGCGACAATGACCAGTGGTACGAATGCCGGAAAAGTGTACCGGTGTCCCGATTCGTAATACCAGTTGAACAGAATAAGGGAAGGAGCCAGACCAAAACTTACAAGGTCTGCAAGCGAGTCCAGCTCCCTGCCTATATCGGAATATGCTTTGAGCAATCTTGCACTGAAGCCATCCAGAAAATCAAACACTACTGATGCTATGATAAAGAGGAATGCACCGAGATATAGGCCCCACAAGGCCATTATTACAGCGCAGCATCCGCAGGTCAGGTTGAGAAGTGTCAAGAAATTGGGGATGTGCTTCTTCATCTCATGTTACTTTATGCCCATTTTTTTGCGTATCTCCTTGGGAATGGCATCCTTGTGTACAAGAATGGCCAATGTCCGCATTTTTACGTAAGTTTCGGACATATATAGGTAGCCTCCCATTTCTTCGTTACGGCTTGTACCCCATGAATTTTTGGTCTTGTAGAATTTGGTGCCATTCTGGTCTTTAAAAAGGCCGGTCACGTGCATCAAATGGTCATCTACAGTCTGGAATGTCTCAAAATAATCCTGTCTGAGCTCTTGTGTGGCATCTAACTCGGGATAGATTTTCTCAAACTTGACAGCCTCTTCAAAAAACTCGGGTTTGGGATCTATGGCGATGCCGCGGTTGTGGTTAAATGATTTGGAAATCAGATCTCCATCCCAGGCAACGGTATAGCCGTTAAGCAGGGCATTGTCGATAATGGCCATAAACTCATCCAAGGGTACGTTGTAATAAAGCTGGTGGTCCCAGTTGTCGGGAATCTCCAGAGGAACCTGTTGGTAGAATGGATGGTGTGTGAAACTGGTGATTTCGACATAGTCGCTCAGGTCATCAAAGCCGAGCATTGCAGCAAAACTCTTAGGAGTATATTTCTTGCCATTGTACTCAAATTCTTCGGGAAGTTTACCGAGGTAGGTGTCAAAGAGGTGATCGTGAATCTTCCAGTATTCAGGTGAGCGAACTTTTCTCTGTACGCTGACCTCAGATAGCGCTTTTACAAAAGCACTCAGTTCGCTGTGGTTGTGTTTGTCCGAGTCATATGCGATGCCGCCATATACACTTTCAGGTACGATGCCGTGTTCGGCAATGGCGTTGATAGTCATATGCGAGAGTGAGCCTGGACCAACATTACCCCTGCCCAGACGAAGGTAGTTGTCACTGATTCTCTTGTTGTAATTGTGGCGCACCACAAACATCTCGGAGAGATCATAAACTCCCTTGCCTTGGCGTATGAGTTCTGCTTCCAGGAATGATATTGTGGCAAAACACCAGCAGGTGCCGGTGTGTGCCTGGTCCTTTACGGAAGTAACTTCTATGTCTTTCACCGGAGTGAACTTATAAATGGTCTGTGTCTGTGAGAAAGCCGATGCTGTGATCAGCACGGCCATGGTTATCAGTAAAAAACGTTTCATAATGTGTTGTTGTGTTCGGTTTGTTATTTAATGCCCATTTTCTTGCGGATATCCTTGGGAATAGCATCCTTGTGGACCATTATGTCCATAGTTTTATACTTAACGTAAGTTTCGGATACATACCAAATGCCTTTGTACTTGCTGTTTTCACCCCAGGAGTTTTTAACCATAAAGTAATTTGTGCCATTTTGGTCCTTTGCAAGGCCAAAAATGTGCATTCCGTGGTCATCGGTAGTGGTTTTCTCTTCATATCCCTGTTGGCGAATTTCAGCTGTTATTTCAAGTTCAGGAACAGGTGCGTTGAATGTGGGTCTGCCGGTAGCAGGGTCTGATCCCACCCAGTGAGCCTGGTCGGAACCAACCTCTTCGGTTTTTTTGCGAATTGCATCCATATCGGGAACAATGCCAATGCCGTTACGGGTAAAGCCGGTTTCGCTTACGTCTGATGCCCAGGCAAAAGTGAAGCCGTTTTCGATGGCATTGTACATTACAGCCATAAACTCGTCAAGAGGGAGGTTATAAGCAGTCTCCCAGCGCCAATTGTCTCCCACCTCTACAGGGTGCTCCTCGTAATAGGGAAGGTGTGTCCAGGATACAAGATCTACATAATCATCGAGATTGATGCCGAGTGACTCCATGTATGACTTGGGAGTGTACTCCTTTCCTTCGTACTGGAAAGTTTCAGGCATAGGGCCTAGATATGCTGCCAGAATGCCTTTCAGACCCGGAATCCAGGCGGTAGATAGTTTTCTGTTGGGGTTTCTGAGGATACCGTCCACATAGCCTTTTAAGCCGGCAGCGAGTTCGCCATGCATATGGCGGTCTGTGCCATAATTAAGGCCGGGCATTATGGAGTTGGGAACGATACCGTGCTCTTTGAGTACACATAGTACATCTCCGAAGGAACTACCCTGCGCATAGTTAAGGTGACCGTCAACGCGGATATACTTGATAGCTTTGTCAATGTATGCATTTGAAACAACAAACATCTCTGCCAGGTCAAGGTCTCCTTTGTGCCCCTGACGGAGAGCCTCGGATTCGAAGAATGAGAGTGCAGCAAAACACCAACAGGTGCCGGTACTGGCCTGGTTTTTCACTGAAGTAATAGGAAGCTCCTTAACTGTGGTAAACTGGAAGCCTTCAGACTTCGCTTCATCTTTAAGCTGAGCTGTGGCTGATAAGCAGATAAGTGCTGCTAGTGAGAGAGTTAGGATTTTTTTCATTATAAAATGGATTAAAATTATTCGTATCCGACAAAAATAATGAAAATGTCTCTTTTATCCAAAATATTTTTGCAGCCATTCACAGCATTTACCTTGACAAAAAGTCAGTCTGAAGCCGATGGCAAACAAATTGAAACACTTTAGTTACAAAACATTTTATAAACGAAAACGGAATAATTAGAATAATTATGGACAAGCAGAATCTCGAAATTTTGAACAGATACGCCATAAACCTCAATGAGAAGGCGAGACAGGGCAAACTTGACCCTGTCATTGGGCGTGATGATGAGGTGCGCAGAGTACTGCAGATCCTCAGTAGAAGAACTAAAAACAATCCTATACTCGTAGGCGAGCCTGGTGTTGGTAAGACAGCTATTTCAGAAGGTATCGCCCAGAGAATCGTCAATGGTGACGTGCCAGAAAACCTTAAGAATAAAGATCTCTATTCGCTCGATATGGGTGCACTGATTGCAGGGGCCAAGTATCAGGGTGAGTTTGAAGAGAGGCTCAAAGGTGTGGTCAAAGCTGTGACCGAAAGTGAAGGAGAGATTATTCTCTTTATTGATGAAATTCACACTCTGGTTGGTGCCGGACGCACTTCCGGAGCTATGGATGCAGCTAACATTCTTAAACCGGCACTTGCCAGAGGTGAGCTCAGGGCCATCGGATCCACCACTCTGGACGAGTATCGTAAATACTTTGAACAAGATAAGGCATTGGAACGCAGATTTCAGATGGTTATGGTGGACGAACCTACTCCGGCAGAATCCATCTCCATCCTTCGCGGACTTAAGGAGAGATATGAAAACCACCATAAGGTNNNNAGGCCATAGACCTGATTGATGAGGCAGCCTCCAAACTTCGCCTTGAGATGAACTCAGTACCAGAGCCTATTGATGAACTGAATAGAAAGATAATGCAGCTCGAAATTGAGCGAGAAGCGATAAAAAGGGAGGGTGAAAGTCCCAAACTCACTGCCATTGAAGAGGATATTACCCGCCTTTCCGGCGAAAGGGATGTTTTGATGAAGCAGTGGGAAGGAGAGAAAAAGCTCCTTACAGCCATCCAGAGCAACCGTCAGGCTATTGAAGAGTATCGCATACAGGCGGATGATGCAGAACGTCGTGGTGACTACGGTAAAGTAGCTGAACTTCGATATGGCAAGATTGCCGAAGCCAAGGCGCAAATTGAAAAGTTGATGGCTGAAAAGGCGAATAATGCCGATCCTATCCTTAACGAAGCTGTGACCAGCGAAAATGTTGCCGAAGTAGTGGCTAAATGGACAGGTATCCCCATGCAGAAGATGCTACAAAGTGAAAAGGATAAACTCTTGAATATGGAGGAGGTGCTGCATCAGCGCGTAATAGGTCAGGACGAAGCCATTGCGGCAGTCTCCAATGCCGTGCGCCGTAGCAGAGCCGGACTGCAGAACGAAAAAAGGCCGATAGGTTCATTCATGTTCCTCGGCAGCACCGGAGTTGGAAAGACGGAATTGGCGAAAGCGCTGGCAGAATATCTATTCGACGATGAGAATATGATTACCAGGATAGATATGAGTGAATACCAGGAGCGTCATACCGTGTCACGTCTGATAGGTGCACCTCCGGGTTATGTGGGATATGAGGAGGGTGGCCAACTGACAGAAGCGGTGCGTCGCAAACCCTACTCTGTTATTTTGCTGGATGAGATAGAGAAAGCTCATCCGGATGTCTTCAATCTTCTGTTACAGTTGATGGATGACGGTCGTCTTACAGACAACAAAGGCCACACCGTTGATTTCAAAAATACTATTTTGATAATGACTTCAAACATCGATCCTGACTTGGTTAAGGAGACTTTCAGACCGGAATTCATAAACAGGATAGATGAGATTATCGTATTCCACGAGCTTTCACCTCAGCATATTCGCAGCATTGTCAAGCTGCAGGCTGAAATGTTGCAGAAACGTCTTGCATCGATGGATATCAAAATCTCCTTCACCGAAGAGTTCTATGATTATATGAGCGTAAAGGGATATGACCCCGCTTACGGAGCAAGACCTGTCAAAAGGGTGCTTCAGAAGGAGTTGATAGATTATCTGGCAACACTTCTGCTGGACGGAACCCTGAGTAAGGATTCCGAAATCACAGCAACCTTTGTTGACGGCAAACTCAAACTTTATTAAAGAAGTGTAGGGAATCTCCCCACTCACCAAATCCGATCTCTGCGTCCCCAAGGTCCAGGTCTTCCAGCAGGATGGCCTTGCGGTCGTAGAGATTGTAGTATTTGCGGTAGTCTGAAGGTGTGATGTTGGGCATCACTATATTTGCTCCTGCATGGATAGCCATAATGCGTCCTTTCGGATGGAGAGCTTCCAGGGCAGTTGAGGCGGCGATATTTATATCCGGTACCAGGATTCTGAGCAGCGATATCATTTTTAGTGAGAGTTCTAGACGATCGGCAACGGAAGGGAATGATGCCTCCGGATCAGTAGTGGTCGTGACAGTAAGTGGAGTATCATCATGCGGCACATAGGGTCCCATTCCAATCATGGGGAAGTCCATTTCCCTTAAAAAAAGAAGGTCAGATGCCAGATGTTCGGCATTTTGCCAGGGGAGTCCTATCATTACACCGCTTCCGGCCTGATAGCCGATGGATTTGAGGTCCATAAGAGCTTTGATGCGCCTATCGTAGGTATGGTGTCCATCATTCGGATGGATTTTGCGGAAGAGGTCGGGGTCCGAAGTCTCTATACGGAGCAGATATCTGTGGGCGCCTGCTTCAAACCACTCCTTATAGACCTCCTCACTCTGTTCGCCAAGGGAGAGAGTGATGCCGAGAGCACCATTTCCAATGAATTTTATACGTTCAACTAAGGATGTGATTCTTTCGGTGAATTGTCTTCCCGTGCGCTCGCCACCCTGGATTACGATTGATCCGAATTCGGCCGCATACGCATGTTTGGCACAGGTCATGATTTCTTCATCAGTAAGGGTATATCTTTCGCAGAGGGTGTTGGCTTTGCGGATGCCACAATAGAGGCAGTTTTTACGGCATATATTGGATATTTCTATAAGGCCTCTGAGGTGGACTTTAGGGCCTATAGTCTGCAATTTGAGATCGGCCGCCCTTTTGTAAAGGTTACTGATAATCTCAGGCTCCTTGCTGAGGAGTAGCTCTGTTATTTCCTTACGGCTTATCATTGACTTTAATAGGAGTCAGGATAAATTAATCCCGGCCACTCAAAGAATTCACAATCGATAAAATAGAGGCTCTCATTAAATGTGGTCGGAACTTTGCATTTTTCAAATGAAATATCTTTACTGTCGTAGCAGAAAATATAGTTTTCTGATATAATATCGCAGTTGTAGAAACGGAAGTTTTGGCACTCAGTGATCCAAACATTACAATAAGAACAGTCGCGGATAGTTGAATTAGTTATCTTAAAATTTCTAGACATTATAGCTTCGATACCAGTCATGCCACATCCGAAAAGGTCGCAATTGTTGATGGTGATTCCATCGCAATCATTAAAACCTAATACAGCACCAGTACATGATCCCTCTTCGGGGTAGTGTCCAAGTTGAAGATTCTCGAGTGTTATACCGGTACAGCTTTCGAATGCGAAAACATCTGCATATCGTGGTGAAACATATATCTTTGTGTAATTATCTTCATCAGCCCCCTTGATTGTCAAGTTTTTAATATTAATAAGATTGAGTTCTTTCCCGTCATACGCATCTTGTGCCATAACATAACCGACCTCTTCAGGTACTTCCCACTTGTCATCAAAAAAGTTTTCGTCAATTGCAGCGTCAATAGCTTCTGTAAGCCAATAAATACCTTCAGCATTGTTGAGGATTATAGTGCGATCATCGCCGAGCGCTTTAAGCAGTTCTGTAGCATTATTAACTGTTATTACCTCAGGTTCACTAGCTGATTTGCAAGATGTCGCCATAATCAATATGGCGACAACAAAAAAAAGTGACATTTTTTTTATAGTATAAATAGATCTTTGGTTTTCAATAACAATTTGTATTAAGGTTGTAGGGCGTGCTCCTGTTCGGCATCGCTCTGCGATATAAGCAGTAAATGGTCACCGGGGAGGATTTCCAGAGTGCCGTTTGGTACCAGATATGCCTCATCACGCTTGATCATTATGACTAGCACTCCCTGTGGAATGTTCATATCCTTGAGTTGGTTGCCGCCTGCTAGGTGCTCCTCCGATACTTTTATATCCCATAATTTGGAGTCAATTTCTTCCGGAAGCTCGACTCCGAAAATATTCCCTTCCTTTGGAAGTTCAGTTGCTACACCGAGCTTTTTTGCCATCCATGTAATGGTTGTGCCCTGAATCAACAACGAGAATATGGTAATGAAAAATACTATATTAAATATAACATCCGAGCCTTCTACTCCTGCCACTACAGGATAAGTGGCAAAAATGATGGGGACAGCACCTCTAAGCCCTACCCAGGAGGCAAATACCTTTGGTTTGAATGCCGGTGTTTTGAAGGGCAGAAGGGTTACCATGACCATTAAGGGGCGGGCAAAGAATATCATGAAGAGGCCAATCAAAGTGGCAGGAAGTGCTACTTTAATCAAATTGTGAGGTTCCATCAGCAGTCCCAGGGTGAGGAATACCACAGCCTGACAGAGCCAGGTGATACCATCCATAAATTTCATACACTCTCTCTTTCTCACAAATGGAGCATTACCCATTATAATGCCGGCCATATAGACCGCGAGGTAGCCGTTGCCTTTTACCAACTCAGTAATGGAGAAGGTAAAGAATACTATACTGAGCATTATGACAGGATAGAGGGCCACATTGTTGAGCTTGATCCTATTTATAACCCAGATTGCGCCTTTACCTATGAGTACTCCCATAAGCAAACCTAAAACAAACTGCAATATGAAGTTGAGCACTATGTTCCATGTGCTTAATTCGCCAAACTTGCAGTACTGTATAAGTGCTACCGTAAGCATATAAGCCATAGGGTCATTGCTTCCGCTTTCAAACTCGAGTAAAGGCTTCAAATAGTGTTTGAGCCCTACTTTCTGGGTTCTCAGGAGATTGAACACAGAGGCAGAGTCTGTAGAGGACATGGTGGAGGCAAGCAACAGACAGAGAGCTAACGATCCGGTGAAGGAGAATGCACCATTGCGTGTAAGCAGCCAGATGAATACCCCTGTAATCAATGCCATCAACATTACTCCGATTGTAGAAAGCGTAATACCTTGCCACATAACAGGCTTTATCTCTGTAAATCGTGTATCCAGACCACCGGAAAAGAGAATTACGCTTAACGCGAACATTCCTATGAACTGGGCATTTTTGACATTGGAAAAATGTATGCCGATACCGTCACTGCCGAAAACCATTCCCAAAATAAGAAAGAGCAAAAGCATTGGAATTCCTATCCTGGCGCTGACACGGCTGCTGATAAAAATGCTTACAAACAGAATAATGGATCCGATGAGCAGAATATTTTCTGAGGTAAATACCATAATAGTTGCGTTTGGGTATTGATTTCGCAAAAATACTCATTTTATTATTAAGTTTGTAATTCAAACAAAAAATAGAACAAATGAGTATTCGTACAATAGTTATTTTTGGAAGGAGGAATACGGGCAAAAGTTCGCTTATAAACTCTCTTACAGGTCAGCAAACAGCCATTGTTTCCGATATTCCCGGTACAACCACCGATCCGGTACGCAAAAGGGTTGAACTACCGGGTATAGGTATTTCAAATATTATAGACACGGCGGGACTTGACGATACGGGAGCCCTGGGAGAAAGGAGAGTGGCAAAGAGTCTTGAAGCAATGGATATGGCCGACTTGGCGCTAATACTCTTTACAAACAACTCTTTCACCTCTCTGGAGCGTGAACTGGCAGAGACTCTGAAGGAATTGGAAATACCCTTCATTCTGGTGTACAATAAGAGCGATATCTCACCGTTGGATCCCGAACTTTTGGTGGATCTATCGGCTGAGTATGGTTATGTGGTGGAGTACTCCTGCTTGCAGAGTGATCCGGAAGTTGCAGAGGAGTATCGTTCGGAACTTGTCGCGGAGATAGAACAGGTACTGGCAACTATAGATGATGAAGAGAAGCCAATGCTCGATGGACTCGTATCAGTTTCGGATAATATCCTTTTGGTCTGTCCTATCGATGCCGGAGCACCTCATGGAAGGTTAATTCTTCCACAGGTAACAGCCATAAGGGAGGTGCTCGATGCCGGTGCCGTTGCAACCGTACTCCAGCCACCTGCTCTTGAAAAGTATCTGGTCACCGGCTTGTTGCCGGATTTGGTGGTAACCGACAGTCAGTTTTTTGCTCAGGTAGCAGCTATTGTTCCGCAGAAGGTACCGTTGACCTCTTTCAGTGTGCTGCTCTCCCGCAGCAAAGGTCCTTTCCAAGCACTTTTGGATGGTGTACAGGTACTTGGAGATCTTAAGGAAGGCGATAGGATACTTATGCTGGAGTCCTGTACTCATCATGCATCCTGTGATGATATAGGGAGAGTGAAGATTCCCGCTTTAATACGAAAGGTGAGCGGAAAGAAGGTTGATTTCGATTTTATTTCAGGACTGGATCCCATCCCAACGGGAGAGGGGAGGAAGTACCGTTTGGCTATTCAGTGCGGGGGCTGCATGGTCACCACAACTCAACTGCGCCGCCGTCTGGCCAGAGTGATGCGAGATGGGATTCCGGTAACAAATTACGGTATGACGATTGCCTACCTAAACGGAATACTCGACAGAGCGGTTGCACCGCTGCTTTAAGTGGTGCGAGATACGAGTTGCGTGTTGCGAGTTACGGGTTGCGAGGTACGGGGTGAGTGTGTAGTGTATAGT
>LSQX01335087.1_pt1 | contig 19545 bp, 13 predicted proteins | sample 654561 | NCBI WGS metagenome assembly LSQX01 (sample SAMN04489861, study PRJNA283612) | anaerobic digester metagenome | isolation source: 4 biogas reactors fed with cattle manure at either 37C or 55C with and... | place: Denmark: Kongens Lyngby | collected 2014
GGCTTTCTGCGGAAAGCCAATGAAATTCACTGCGGCGGATAGGAGAGGGCGTGAACGCAAAATCAAGCACGATTTTTGTATTTCAATATAGGGAGGATATTAAATCCTCCCCTAAATTAAGTCTAAGCTCTAAGTTATAATCCGCATTATGCGTTACGCCTTACTCCGGCAGTAGTCCCTTTCGTGTCAAGTCGATTTTACCATCAGGGCGAACCTCTGTAACACGCACCAAAATCTCCGCTCCCATTTCCACAACATCCTCAACACGCTCAACCCTGTGGTTTGCAAGCCTCGAAATATGCACCAAGCCTTTTTTACCTGGCTTCAGCTCAACCTGTGCGCCTATGGGCAGAATTCCCACAACCTTGCCTAAGTAAACCTGTCCAACCTCGATATCACGCACGATTGTATCAATCATCTTTTTAGCGGCTTCTGCGGCTTCCATATCGTTTGATGCAATCGAAACCCTACCATCGTCTTGAATGTCGATTTTAACGCCTGTATCGGAGATAATCTTGTTAATCGTCTTACCGCCCGAGCCTATAACCTCACGAATCTTGTCTGGGTGAATGCTAAACTGCGTAATTCTCGGAGCATAAGGCGACAATTCCTCTCTCGGAGTTCTTATCGTTTCCATCATCTTGGCTAAAATGTGCAATCTGCCCTTTCTTGCCTGTTCAAGCGCACGAGTTAGCACTTCTTCGCTGATTCCCTTAATCTTTATATCCATTTGAATGGCTGTGATGCCCTCATACGTTCCTGCGACCTTAAAGTCCATATCGCCTAAGAAGTCCTCTAAGCCTTGAATATCGGAAAGAATGGCTATGTTGTGGTTCGCATCGTCTTTAATCAAACCCATTGCAATACCAGCTACGGGCTTCTTAATCGGAACGCCTGCGTCCATAAGTGCTAATGTGCTTGCGCAAATCGATGCTTGCGAGGTTGAGCCGTTTGAGCTTATAACCTCTGATACAAGGCGAATTGCATACGGGAACTCCGCTTCAGAGGGAATCATGGGAAGCAACGCGCGTTCAGCCAAAGCGCCATGACCTATTTCACGCCTGCCTGGTCCACGCATCATACGAGCCTCGCCCACGCTGTACGGCGGCATATTGTACTGGTGCATATAACGCTTGTCCTCATCTAAGCCTAAGCCGTCGAGCGTTTGAGCATCGCCAACCGAACCTAATGTCGCAACGGTTAGCACTTGCGTTTGTCCACGCGTGAAAACACCACTTCCATGTGTGCGAGGAAGTATGCCTACCTCACTCCAAATTGGACGAATTTCAGTCCACTTTCTGCCGTCTGGGCGAATTTCATGGTTTATAATCTTATCACGCACAACCTCTTTAGTTAAGTTGTATAATATGCCATCAACATCTTTAATAACTTGAGTATCGTCTGGGTATTGCGCCTTAAAATACTCTATTGTTTCAGTTTTAACCTGCTCTTTGCGCTCATCACGCACCGACCTCTCAAAGGTATCAAGCGAATAAACAACCTTATCGAATGCAAAATCACGCACCTGCTGAATCAACTCGGGAGATGGCTCGTGAATATTAACCTCCATCTTTGGCTTTCCAACCTCTTTTGCAATACCCTCTATGAACTCAACTATTTTCTTTATTTCCTCATGTGCCAACAAAATAGCTTTTAGCATCTCTTCTTCTGAGATTTCGTCTGCACCTGCTTCAACCATCATAACGGCTTCCTTTGTGCCAGAAACGGTTAGGTGCAAGCGGCTTTTTTCACGCTGCTCGCTGTTGGGGTTCATTATGTATTCGCCGTCAACAAAGCCAACGCTTACCGAGCCTGTGGGACCCATAAACGGTGCATCACTTATCGACAATGCGATAGATGAACCAATCATAGCCACAACATCGGGTTCAACGTCATGCTCTACTGAAAGAACGGTTGCAATCACTTGAATGTCGTTGTAAAAGCCCTTGGGGAATAGGGGACGAAGTGGACGGTCAATCAATCTGGATGTTAGGATTGCTTTTTCTGTAGGTCTGCCCTCACGCTTTATGAAGCCGCCTGGGATTTTGCCTACTGAATATAACTTTTCTTCGAACTCAACGCTTAGGGGTAGAAAATCTACACCGTCTCTTGCACTTTTCGCCACCGTTGCACACACTAACACTACTGTTTCACCTAAGCGTACTAATGCGGAGCCACCTGCCTGCGAAGCATACCTTCCTGTTTCGACAACTAACTTTCTGCCAAACAGGGTCGTTTCAAAATTGTTTTGCATCTTAAAATGCTCCTTTTCTTTTCTTTTTAAAATCATACATAACTATTATAAACAGTAATTCCCAAAAAGGCAAATTTTTATTTATGGAATAGTTTTGCAAATGCAAAAGTGCAGAAAGAGACTGTTGTTGGCGGCAGGTCTTGCCCACCCCTACACATATAATCCCATTCCCTTCGCTTCACGGCTTTTTCGGTTCTACCGCTCCTTTTCTCGTCTTTCGCGTTTTTCTCGGTTTAATTAAAAAATGCAACGTTACAGTTTCTCGCGGTTGTTATTTGGAATATTCTTTATTTGTCGAAGCCCCATCAAAATGCTATAATGTTCTTATGATAACAATCTCAAAAAACAAAATAAAGGTGCTTTGCCTTATACTCCTTACGAGCATTACGCTGTTTTCCGCCTGTGCAGTCCAGCAAGTAAACGCCCCTGTCAAAGTTCCTGATGACTACACAGTGGATAACTATTCAGATGGCAAAATGCTTCCCGATGCGAACCTCTATTCCATAAGCTATGAGAATATGAATTCAGAAAGCCTTGTGATTAACTTTGATTTTATGCAGGGAAGTGCCATCGAGGATAGTAACCAAAGGTCGGCATATTGCGTTCCCGAATACAATATTACGCTGCTTGAAAACCCCTCACGCCTAAGCATTACTTTTCCCAGCCTAAAATACATGGACTACGAACGAAAGCTCGGCACCAACAAGCCCAATTATCAGAATCTTTTAGGCTATTTCAGCTACGACTATAACGGCAGAAATATCTTTTACGAATTTAACACCGCCATTGCTTTTCGGGCGGAACAAAACGAAAATCGGTTGATTGTCCGAATAATGCCATTAAGTAACGAAAACACAGCAGATATCAACTATTTCGTAACCGCAAACGCATACGAGGAATATATTTCGAATACCTTTGAGTCGGATACTCTTTCGCCAACGCTAACAAGGGAAAACGGTGGTGCCATTCTGATTTCAAAGCCCTTTGCAAACAAAAATGCCGCGCGTAGCTTTTATAACACACTCGTGGAAGCGCACCCTGCCTACTCAAAAACCTTCGAGGTTATAGCTATGCACAGGGGACAGCTTCCTATTTATAATCCAGAAAAAGACAGCATAGATATTTCGGATGTGTTCCCTGCCTTGATAGAAAATGCCCCAACAAGGCTTCCAAGTGTGCTGTCGAACGGTCAATATCTTTGCGATGCGCCCAACGGCTCTATTCTTTATTGCAAACGCAGCACTAATTCCGATTCGGATTTTTTTACCCTGCACGTGAAAACGCAAAAGGGCATTGAGAACATAGATTTCGAGTTTGAAAACATAGAAAGCGCCAAGTATTCCCCTAATTCGAAAATGCTTGCGGTGCTGGAAAGCTCGTCAACGGGTTCGCATCTGTATATATTTTCAACTAAAATAGGCAAGCTGATAGCTGATTTGTCGGATTCGGGTTTAGGCAAGCGCATTTCTGATTTTATTTGGAGCGAATACTCAACCGCCATTTATGCGATTTGCGGAACTGAAACCGTTCAATTAAAGATGTACGACTTTACGATGCCCGAGGGTAATCGCACAAGCATAGTTTATGGTGGCTATGTTGATGAAAGCTCTCTCGCCATGCAAAATGGGCTGTTGTACTTTGTTTGTTCAGATGAAACAGGTGCAACCGTTTATAATATTCGACCGGACGGCGGTGCAAGGAGAGCACAGTTTAGCGGTTCATCATTCGCATTTTCTGATGACGGAAAAAGTATTGCGGTAACGACAGCAGGTGTGTTTATGCTGCCAAACAGCAAAAACAATCTGTCCGTTTATGATGTAGAAACGAAAGAAAGTGTTCTTGTAACCGAGGAATTTGATGTGTTTGATTTCGTTTGGGGCAAGGATAATGTGCTTTACTACATTCAAAACAAGCAGGGTAGCACCGAAACCGAGGAGGGTGTAAGCATTTATGAATACCCTTACGTGCTGTATGCCTTTGATTTAGAAACGAAGCAATCAACCATAGTTTGCGAGTTGAAAAGCTCTAATATCGTTATTTCGAGTCGATATGAGAATCCGTTGTTGTGGTATGTCGATGATTTGTTGTTTGCTACGTTTGAGTTGGTGGGGTAGGCACGAGGGGAACGTTATGGGGATTTATTTTGGGGCTTTTCCCCAACGCCCCACTACTTTTTGCTACAATGTAGGGGCGCGCAGTGCCCATCCGCCCGTCATCATTCATTATTCATAAAAATCGTGCATTGCCCTCCCCTACACAGGGGTTAGGGATTAGCGGTTAGTGGGTAGAGAATAATCGTGCCTAATTATTCATCATTCATTATTCATCATTCATTATTCATTAATAATTGGGAGGATACCTATCCTCCCCTACATTATGACTAAGCTCTAAGCTCTATTTGCATTTTGCATTGAAATTGGTTTGTTCTGTGTTAGCTGTGCGGAGATTTCTCCCCGCACAGCTTGATTTTGCGAAATATCTATTTCGACTTAGTTGCCCGCAACTGTGTTTATGAGTTGACAATGGTCATTTCTGGTTACAAAGTTATCCTCGTATGCCGACCAAATGCCGTTATAACCACTCGTAGCGCCATCAGCAGAGCTGTTAGAGATAACTACATTATTCATGTAAACATATCCGTCTATGTTAGCGCCGACAACAGCTGCATAACTATTAGTCCAGCCCATGCCGCAGTGCAAATTGAAGTTATCTATATTCAAGTACTGAACAATTGCACCATTGCCAAGGTGAGCAAACATGCCTGTGTAATTATAACCGTCTGTAATAGTCAAGTTGCTAAGCGTATAGCCGTTTCCGTTGAATATACCGCTATAATAAATGTCGTTTGAGGCAATTATCGTACTTGAACCTGCAAGCGATAGATCGTTTGCCAAAACATAGTTGCGTTTGCAATTATCATACACGGTTTCAACAACACTTTCTAATGTGTTGTAATCTGCAACAGTTCTAATTGCATAGCAACCTGTTGTCCAGTTAGCTGTTAGTTCAACTAGCCCACTAACATTAATCGTATCGCCAGGATAGTACTTGGTTGAATCGCCAGCCTTTGTCCAGTAGCTGAACGAATATGCAGTTGGATTGCTCATAGAAGCATTCACAGGTATATACTTAGGAATTGATGAAGAAATCACAACATTTCCTTGCTGTTCTTGATCTGCTGGCATACCTGTTCTGTATTCGTTATCGGGTGCAATACCAGGCAAATATTTCAATCCACCAGTAGTCCACACGCCATACAACGTTGTAGTGCTTGTGAAGCTATAGTTTCCGCCAGCATTATAAGTTGCATCTGTTGCCGTTGACGATGCTGACCAACCCAAGAAGTGCTTCGAACCTGTAAGCGTAGGCATCTGAATGCTTACACCGCTTGCAATTGTTTTTGCAGGAGGATTTTCAACTCCATCTAAGTTTGCAATAAATGTAACTGTAACTGAAGGGGTATCGCCACCACCACCGCCCGAGCCAGAGCCGTCAGACTTGAGGTAAGGGAAGTCGCCATCACGATAATTCCAATACACTGTGCCTAAACCGCTCTGCAGTAGTGTGCCATAGCATGACGCGTCTGTTTTGCGATCGACACCCGCAGTCAAATTCGAGTTAGAAGTGCCGCCAGCTATATAGTTGTTTGATAATGTCGACGAGCTATTAGTGGCGATATAAGGTGAATTTGTACTGTCAGCAGCCGAAACATCTTGATAATTTGCGAATAAGCACTGTTTCATCGTGCCGCCAGACCAACCTATCATACCGCCTACAATGTTGTATCCACCTGTGTATGTATTATCATTTAAACAAGACTCAACAACACCACCAGAAGCAAGATAACCCAAAAGACCACCTATATAAGTATAAGTTTCATTGCTTGGATTTGCTAATCCGCCAGAGCCAACCTTACAATTTGTTACCGAAGTAGAAACTGTTTTGCTATCTATGCCGCCTATGCCAGTGATACCGCCAATCATTCCGATGTTTAGACCAGTACCGGTAACTTCGGTTGCTGTTTTAGTTCTTCCTATATAGCTATTATTAACAGAGCAATACTCGATAGTGCCATTTGAAGCACCAGCTATGCCACCAACAAACTTACCCTTTTGACTTGTGTAGGTCGTAGTACTCATGCCGCATCCGGCCACATTGTTATCCGCCGGATACACCTGTGAATTTGTAACGTGGCAATCTGTGATAGTGCCCGAGTTCGTGCCGCAAATAATACCAACCTTATCTTTTCCGTACACCGAAGCATTGTCTAACGTAAGGTGCTTAATTGTACCTGTACTGATCGTTTTCATAAAGCCTGCGTTGGAGGTTGTTTGCGACTTTGAAAAATTACTAAGCGTATTACCACCACCATCAAATACGCCTGAGAAGAGCAACAATCCGCCATAGCTACATGAGGATAAGTCAATATCATTGTATACAAGGTATTTACCAGAGCTAGATATTCCTCCATCTATGCCTGCTGGCGTAGTTAAAACCTGGAACTTCGTGCCGCCCTCTACCCATGTTTCATATTCTTCCGTTTCGCCAATAGGCTGAGCTAACCTTGAGCCATCGAAAGTAATTGTGTCGCCTTCAGTAACGCCTGTTACCTCGGTTGTTGTGGATACCCAATACTCTGGGCTGATTGACGCAACATCTGCCGCTGTAACAGTACCCGATTCAGGAACTGGTACATCGTTTACGGTTATTTCTTCCTTGTTCCATGTATCGTTGAAGATTACGCTGATTGACGCTCCTCCTGCTGCTGCTTCATCCCAAATAGCTTCAAGCGTTACAGCGCTTGCGGGCATTTCAAATGTATCACCCGGCTGTACTATTCCGCCAAGGCTTGAAGTATAGCCGCCGAATTCGTAACCCTCTTTAGTGCCAGTAACATTTTTAACGGTTACAGTTGCGCCTGCTGCGTAGGCGGTTGCATCGGTTGGTGCTAAATCGCCTGAATAAGATACAAAATATGCGTTAACCCAATTTGCAGTCAAGGTAATTGTTTTTCCTGCATCAGCTGTTGTATAGTCAATGCTACCGCCAGCATTTACGAAACCTCCCTTGGTTGAGCTCCAATTAACAAATGTAAAGCCGTCTTTTGTGGGTACGGTTGCTGAAATATTTACAGAGCCTGCTGTTTCGCATGCAACGGTTTGCGTTGCGATTTCAGGTGTACCGCCCTGCATATCATATTCGATATAGAACTCTGCATCTGTCCATACAGCTGTTAGCGTAATGTCATTATCGGGTGCGGGGGCTATATCACCACCTGGGTAGCGTTGAGTGCCTTCATAATCCCAGTAATTAAATAATTTATTAGCCTTTGTAGGAACTTTTGTGGGGATATCAATCTTCGTATCGCCTGCATAGAAAGTCATATTAGCAGGACCGTTTTCTCCACCATCAAGGTTAAATGTTAGTGTGTGCTTGGTTTTCCATACGGGAACAAGCTCAAAATCGCTATCGATTGGTGTGTTTGCTTCAATAGGAAGGTAGAAAAGGAAGGTAGAAAGTTTTATCGCTGTTTTGGTCTTTCCAACCTGCAAATATTTCGCCAGCTTTTGTAGCTGATGCGTTAGTAAGAATTTCCCCTATTGGTGTAACCTCATTATAAGTTGTTGGGTTTGTAAATCCTGCGAGATTAAGTGTGTAATCACCCTCAACGAACTCTAATGTATAGGATATTGCAATTTCCCACTTTGCTGCCAGCGTAATATTGGTATTAACATCTTGAATGGGGTAGCCAGCATTTACTTCAGTACCGTTGTAATCCCAACCACCAAAGTTGTAACCATCGCGTGTGGGGATAGACGCTACAACATCGTGGAAACCGCCTGCGTTTACTGTGTAAGTAAGAGGCTCGGGCATACCACTAACTTCTGCTTCGGGTGCGCCTGGGGAATATGTTATTGTAAAGCTTGTTGTACTTGGGTCGCCGCCAGAGCCGCCACCGCCACCGGGGTTTTCACCGGGGTTTGTGCCGTTACCGGGAGCTGCGCCAGCTTCTACAACCATACCGACTAGATAACCGTCAAAAACCTGAGATGTATCAGGTAGTCCGTCTCCCATTCTATCGGTTAGGTTTATATAGGTGCTGTTTATGGCTTCCATGTCCTTTGTTCCGCCTTTAACAGTGCACGAAGGGGTAGTTCTAAGGAAAAAGGCTTTTGTTTCTGCAATCTCTTCTATAGTAGCGTCTGCTTCATTTTGCAGGTTGTAATCGTTTATTAGCTGTTCTAAGTCATCATAATCAAACGGATTACCTCCCGATTGCATCAGTTTACCCATATCAGGTCCTGAATTAGAATAGCCGTAAACATAGTACATTTTCGCTTTGTTAATGAATATTACTATGCTTGTAGCAATACTACCGTCAACTACCTCAAGGTTTTCAGCTAGGAATGCCGTTAAGGTGTTGCGTGCGTCAGACAATGCTGACTTTGAGTTTGCTTTTGCAATAATGTTTGTGAAGGCAGGAATTAAAATTGCTGCCAATACACCGATTACCGCAATAACGATAATCAATTCCACGATTGTAAAAGCTTTTTTGTAGGTGTGCTTCTTCATGGTTTTTTATTCCTTTCAGATTATTTTTAGCTAATATGAGATATGTTCATATCGCTAATAGAACCGAAATATTACACTTATATTCGGTTTATCTTGTTATATATTACATCAATGCAATCTTTTTATCAATCAATATGGAATATTTCTTTGTAAAGTTCTATCAAACAATAAGCTAAAATTAAGTCTTTAAGCAAATTGATAGCTATATTAACACAAATAGGTCTAAATTTTCTTATTTTCATCTAACTTCTCGTGAAATTATAAGGAATTTCAATAATTAAGAGCCAAGTGTGAAAGCTATTTAATGACATTATTGGTTATTTTTCCTATCAAGCAAATAGGTTTATAGGCAGTCTGGTCGTCCCCTGCACTTAATAGGTATAGCATTTACCGCAGATGGAATCGTGTTTTGTTTGCATTCACATTCGCAGTAACGAAGCCTTGCCAAATTACATTCGTTTCGGAGAGCGAATGTAATATCACTATTTTTGTAAAAAAATAATATCACTGCCGAAGGCAATATCACTTTGCGTTAGCAAAATATCACTGGGCACAACCGTGCCCAATACCCCTTGCTATCTTGTCGTTTTCGTAATATAATCAATAATCGAGCGTAAAACAAAAGGAGAACTTAAAATGAGCTATATTAAATTGCAATCCGAAATAGGCAAGCTAAACAGGGTTATGCTACACAGCCCCGGCATTGAGGTCGAGCAATTAGTCCCCGACTACTTAGAACACATGCTTTTTGAGGACACACCCTACATTCCTGTCGCTAAACTCGAGCATAAGGCATTTGCAGATGTGCTTGAAAGCGTAGGCGCAGAGGTAGTGTATCTTGAGGACTTGTTCTTGGAAGCCATAAAATCAGAGCAAGCCAAAAAAGAGTACATTGAAGATTATATCAAGGTTGCAAATATAAATTCCCAAAGCCTACAAGAGGTTATTCGTGAATACCTTTCGTACAAAAGCGATAAAGAACTGTTCTATGAGGTTTGCAAGGGCATCAGACGAAGCGACATAAATGTTCAAAACATAGATGCAAAGCCGCTTTCGTTGCTAGTAAAGGACGATTATCCGTTCTTCACAGACCCAGTTCCGTCATTGTATTTTACACGCGATATTAGTATCTGCATTGGAAACGGAATGATTATCAGCGCCATGAGTATGCCTTTTAGAAAAAGAGAACAGCTTTTCATGAGATATATTCAAAAATATCACAAGGACTTTCAGGATTGCCCCCTATGGTACGACTACAACTTAGGCTTTAGCGTAGAGGGCGGAGACGTTTTAGTGCTTTCTGATGAGGTTATTGCGATTGGTTATTCACAGCGCACAAGTTTGGGAGCTATCGAATACATAGCCAAAAAACTGCTTAGACAGGGCGGCTACAAGCATGTAATCGTGTTCAATCTGCCGAAATCACGCAAATTTATGCATTTAGACGTGCTTTTCACGATGGTTGACTACGACAAGTTCTTGGTTGCGCCACAGGTGCTAAACGAGTTCGATGTATATGATTTAACGCTCGATAGCTTTGGAAACCTGCAATCGAACAACCAAAAGCAGTCTTTACGAGATATTTTGAAGCAAGCATTGGGAATAAGTGCCGTTGATTTCATTCAAGTGGGTGGCGGCGACCCGATTCATGCGGCGAGAGAGCATTGGAATATGGGCTCGAACTCCTTGGCGGTTGCTCCGGGTGAAATTATCACGTATTCGAGGAACGACATTACGAACAATCTACTCGTTCAACATGGAATAAAGGTGCATACGATTCCGGGCGGAGAGCTTTCACGCGGGCGTGGGGGTCCAAGATGTATGAGTATGCCGATAAATCGCGATTCAGTTAGATAAACTGAATCAACGATTTACGAATGCAAAATGCGGAATGCGGAATGCAAAATTGAAAGCGCAAAACAAGGCTTGCTGTATAATTATAATGTAGGGCATATCAGCGTTTAAACTGCATTTAGGATTTAGCGGACGCGCACTGCGCGCCCCTACAGTTGCGTTTTGCATTGAATGAACCGCCACGAAATCGTGCCTAATTGCATTTGTTCAGCAGAGCGAAAGTATTGGTAGCATAATCTTGTTTTTGCTACTTTTTCTCAAAAAGTAGTGGGTGCAGGGTGAAACCCTGCTGGGGTTTGGGGCAAAGCCCCAACAGAATAACCCAAAAACGTGCCCTAAAATCGTCCCCCAAAGGAGAAAACATGGAGAAAAAACGATGCAAGGTTGGCGGTCAAGCCGTCATGGAAGGCGTAATGATGAAGTCCGAAGCGGGGCTTGCAACGGCTGTTCGTGCAAACGACGGCAATATCGTTACGCACTATAAAGCATTTAGAACAAAAGCGAAAAAAGGAACATTCTTAGGCTTCCCTTTCATTCGTGGAATCGTGGCATTCGTAGAATCGCTGTCCACTGGTATGCAAACGCTCACATTCTCGGCAAAGCTATACGGAGAGGAAATCGAGGAAGAACCTTCAAAGTTCGAAAAATTCCTTGCCGAAAAGCTCGGAAAATCCGTAGAAAGCATAGTAATAGGCTTTGCGGTTGTGCTGTCGATTTTCTTGTCGGTGGGATTGTTATTCTTCCTGCCTCTATTGATGGGCAACTTGGCTTTTGGAGCGGAAAAAATGCTTGGTCGTTCGCTTTTCGAGGGGCTAATGCGTCTTCTTATTTTCGTTGGCTACATAGTCGCAATCTCTTTTGTGAAGGACATCAAACGCGTTTTCATGTACCATGGCGCAGAGCACAAAACGATTTCTTGCTACGAATCGGGCGATGAGCTGAACCCGAAAAACTGCATGAAACACAGCCGCCTGCACCCACGATGCGGAACAAACTACCTGTTCTTGGTTATGGCAGTTTCGATTCTGTTCTTCACCACGTTAGATGTGCTTTTCCCAATCGCTATACAGGGTGCGCTGGGATTCTTAGCCCGATTCGGAACTCGCCTTTTATTCTTGCCCTTGGTTGCAGGAATTTCGTATGAGGTGCTAATGCTCGCATCAAAAAGCGATAATTTCATCTCGAAAATCGTTCGTGCGCCTGGAATGCTTCTGCAACTGCTCACAACCAAAGAGCCGGAGGAAAAAATGGTCGAGGTGGCGCTTGTTTCATTCAAGCTCGCAATGGACAGCATAGGCAGCAACGTTGTTATTACAGGCTTGCCCGAATTTGCCGAATACAGCGAGGAAAAAAGCGAGGATAAAAGCGAAGAAGTAAGCGAAGAAAAAAGCGAAAAAGAGGCAGAAAAGGACAGCGAATGACGCTCTTTAAGCTATTCCAATCCATAAAATTAAGCCTTGAACCTGTGGCGAAAGAGGAATCAACCCAGCAGGCAAGGCTTATTATTTGCCATGTGATAAAAATGGATATGGCGAAGTTTTTGCTAAGCTACGACCTAAAATTATCCGAAAGCGAGCAAGCGGAAATCAATTCAATAGTAGAAAAAAGGCTAACAGGCTACCCCTTGCAGTATATCTTTGGAACGCATGATTTTTTTGGCTTAGAATTTTTAGTGAACGAATCCGCCCTCATTCCAAGACAGGACACCGAAACGCTTGTGGAAATCGCTCTGAATCAAATAAAGCAAAACGGCTATAAAACCATACTCGATATGTGTTGCGGAAGCGGTTGCATAGGCATTACTTTAAGCGTTATAGGAAACGTACACGCAACCCTATCCGACATTTCGCCCGATTGCATTGATTTAAGCCAGCAAAACGCAAAAAAGCTAAACGCAAGCAACATAGATTTTATAACAAGCGATTTGTTCAAAAACATTACAGGGACATTCGATTTAATCACAATCAACCCCCCATACCTCACAAAAGGAGACATGGATAATAGACAAACCGAAACGACATTCGAGCCAGAAATCGCCCTTTTTGGCGGCACAGACGGCTTAGACTTTTACAGAAGAATCGCCAGCGAATACAAAAGTTTTCTAAACTCAAACGGAACTCTGCTTCTTGAAATAGGTGCAGAGCAGGGCGAGGCAATAAAAAAACTATTCCCAAATTCGCAGATTGTGAAGGATGCGAATGGGGTTGATAGGGTAGCGGTTATTTAATGCAAAATTAGAGCTTAGAACTTAGAGCCTAGACAAAATGTAGGGGAGGATTCAATATCCTCCCGAATGTTTTTACCATTGAAAAAAATTTGTAGAAACCAATAAATCTCGTAGGGGCGACCATTGGTCGCCAGAAAATACGATACAACTTAATGGACCCAACGGACAACGAAACGAACGCACAATTCACTCAAATGTTTATAAGGATAATTTTTTGCGGGCGGTAATGGGGTGTTGGGCAACCGCAATATTCTTTGTATTATTTCTACTGGCGCGCACTGCGCGCCCCTACATTTTGCGTTTATTATTCTGCATTTTCGTGGTGTTTGTTGGCTGGCGGACGGGCAATGCCCGCCCCTACACTGGGTAATCTGCGTTTTGAATTTAGCTGGCGCGCACTGCGCGCCCTACATTTTGCGTTCTGCACTCTGAATTTCTGCATTAAATAAAAAACCCCCATTTAAGGGGGTATGGGGGGATAAGTTTAATACATTCAGCACATTCGTGCTTTATTCTGCATTCTGCATTCCTGCATTTTGCATTTGTAACCCATCAGGAATTAATACATTCCGCCCATCGACGGGTCAGCACCGCCGCCACAGCTATGTACCGGCTCGGGTATATCGCAAACCAAGCTCTCGGTTGTTAGCATCATCGCCGCAATAGAAGCCGCATTCTGCAACGCACTGCGTGAAACCTTTGTGGGGTCTATAATGCCACGCTCTGCCATATCGCAGAAATTACCAGCCACTACATCATAGCCATAGCCAACCTTCCTCGAGTTTTTAATCGCTTCAGCAATAACAGAACCCTCCATGCCAGCATTCGAAGCGATTTGACGTACAGGCTCTTCCAAAGCACGCGCTACAATCTCGATACCTGTTTTCTTGTCGCCCGATTCCTTCTTAGCCAACGCACGAACATTTGAAATTACGTTCATGAACGATACGCCGCCACCAGGAACGATACCCTCTTCAACAGCCGCACGAGTAGCTGAAAGTGCGTCCTCTATGCGCATCTTGATTTCCTTCATCTCAACCTCTGTTGCAGCACCAACTGAAATCAACGCAACACCGCCAGCTAACTTAGCCATACGCTCTTGTAGCTTTTCTTTATCATATTCGGAGGTTGTTTCCTCGATTTGTGCCTTTATTGAGTCAACGCGTGCCTTAATTTCAGCCGATTCTCCGCCGCCCTCAACTATGGTTGTGTTGTCCTTATCGATTGTAACCTGACGAGCTGTTCCCAAATCCTCTAATGTGGTTTCTTTCAAATCCATTCCAAGCTCATCGGAGATTACGTTTCCGCCTGTGAGAATAGCTATATCCTGTAGCATAGCCTTGCGTCTGTCGCCAAAGCCGGGAGCCTTTACAGCAACCGATACGAATGTGCCACGCAATTTGTTTAGTACGAGAGTAGTCAACGCTTCACCCTCAACATCTTCAGCGATTATCATAAGCTTTCTACCCATTTTAACAACCTGCTCGAGTATGGGAAGAATATCTTGAATGCTTGAAATCTTTTTGTCGGTTATAAGAATGAAGGGGTCGTCTAAAACTGCCTGCATCTTGTCTGTGTCGGTTACCATGTAAGCGGAAGCGTAGCCACGGTCGAACTGCATACCCTCAACTGTGCTAAGCTCGGTTTGCATTGTTTTGCCCTCTTCAATCGAGATAACACCATCGTTTCCTACCTTTTCCATAGCATCTGCGATTAGCTTGCCTATGGATTCGTCTGCGGCTGAAATTGAAGCAACCTGTGCAATAGCCTGTTTGTTTTCAACCGGCTTTGAAATGTCCTTTAATCCCTCGATTGCAACTGCAACTGCGGCTTCGATTCCACGCTTTATTCCCATGGGGTTTGCGCCAGCGGCTACGTTTTTCAAGCCCTCACGAATTATAGCTTGCGCCAAAAGTGTAGCGGTTGTTGTGCCGTCGCCTGCTACATCGTTTGTTTTGATTGCAACTTCCTTTACTAACTGTGCGCCCATGTTTTCAAAGGGGTCGGATAATTCGATTTCCTTAGCGATTGTTACGCCGTCATTCGTGATTAGGGGAGAGCCGAACTTCTTGTCTAATACTACGTTTCTGCCCTTTGGTCCTAATGTGATTTTTACTGTGTCTGCAAGTGCGTTCATTCCTCTTTCAAGGGAATGACGGGCTTCCTCGCCATATTGTAATTGCTTTGCCATTATAATATCCTCCTTATTATTCTACTACTGCTAAAATATCGCTTTGACGAACGATTATGTACTCGGAATCATCGAGTTTAACCTCTGTGCCTGCATATTTTGAATAGATTACCTTGTCGCCAACCTTAACGTGCATTGTGATTTCCTTGCCGTCAACATTTCCGCCGGGTCCTACGGAGATAACTTCCGCTACCTGTGGCTTTTCCTTGGCGGCTGAAGCCAAAATAATGCCGCTTTTAGTGGTTTCCTCTGCGGCAACGCCCTTTAACACTACTCTGTCTGCGAGTGGTCTGATTGTCATTGAATTTTCCTCCTTGATTATTTTTTACATTTTATTAGCACTCATATCTTGCGAGTGCTAACAACACCTATAATAATAGTATTATTGCGACAATCGGGCAATATGCGTTAAAGTTGGTTACGGCTAAATAAAGCTAAATATTTCGGAATAGCGGTGGATAGTTTGTAAATGCTCTTGATTTTGATTATTTTAGTAAAAACTACTATTATTCATTGATAACAGGTGCTTTGCGTGATAAAATTACACTAATAAACCGCAACAGGAGAGAAAAATGTTCACAAAATGGGATAAAAGGTTCATAGAGCTTGCAAAAACGATAGCCACATGGTCGAGCTGCTATAACGAAAACAGGCAGATTGGCGCAATAATAGTAAGAAACAAACGAATAATCACAACGGGCTATAATGGCGCACCGTCAGGAATTTCAAGCTGTGTTGAGCGTAAAAGCTGTATGCGAAAGGAAATGAATATCGAGTCAGGCACAAGACATGAGCTATGCTATGCTATTCACGCAGAGCAAAATGCGATTATTCAAGCCGCAAAGTTGGGTATATCTATTGAGGGTGCAACGCTTTATTGCACTCACCAACCCTGCGTTATATGCGCAAAAATGATTGTGAATGCAGGAATATCAAAGGTCATTTATGCGGAGGGCTACCCTGACGAGTTTTCGTTGAGAATATTTGAAATGGCAGGGGTGGAAATCCTGCGATATTGTGAAGGGGAGTAGAGCTTAGAACTGAGAATTGAGAACTGAGAACAGAGTAGTTAGCGGTTAGTGGTTAGAACTTAGAGCTTAGTGCTTAGACTTAATGTAGGGGAGGATTCTATATCCTCCCGAATTATTGTATTCCCAAATGCCATTCGACACTAAAATTCACGGTTGTAGGGGCGCGCACTGCGCGTCCGCCCGATTCATACCCAAACAAATATTAATGATAAACGCTGAATGCTAAACGCAAAATCATGCCCGATTTATTTATCGATAGTTCAATAGTGTAGGGGCGCGCACTGCGCGTCCGCCAGATTCATACCCATACAAATATTAATGCGGAACGCTGAATGCTGAACGCAAAATCAAGCACGATTTATGTATTGATAGTTAATAGTGTAGGGGCGCGCACTCTTGTGTCCGCCAGATTCATACCTAAATCATATCTAATGCCAAACAACCAGTTGACCGATTGTACGTGTCTGCGGATATTTTGCGTTCTGCATTCCTGAATTTAGCATACACAGCAGTTGGAATTTCATTTGGGTGCAACGAACCCATGAAAGTATATTTCACACAGTTTATGTCAATAATTCATTAAAACCAAGAATAGGAGAAAATGTATGAATAATTTTTATAAACCCATTGTGATGCTAAAGTCAATACTTGCGCTATTTGTGCTTGCCTGCTTCGTAATGCCCATAGGTGTTACATTTGCAAAAACTAAAGTGGAGCTACAAAACGAAAACATATTTAGGCTTCACATTATAGCCAACAGCAACAGCTTCAAAGACCAAAGGGTTAAATACTTGGTGCGTGATGCCGTTTTATCCCTCGAATCAGAAATCTTTGAAAATGCAGAAGTAGTGGATTCAAAAGTTGCAAAGCAATTACTTATGGACAACGCAAAACTGCTACTACAAACAATAGAAAAAACATTACAGGAAAACGGTTTCGACTACAACGCTCAAATGCTTGTGGGAGTATTCGACTTCCCCGACAGAGTCTATGCCGATGTTACCTACGAGGCTGGCAAATACGAAGCGCTGAGAATCGTTTTAGGCAATGGCAATGGCGAAAATTGGTGGTGCGTTATGTATCCTCCTCTGTGCATAAATGAGCCTTTTTCGGGACAAAATGGAGTTGAGGAAAAGTGTGAACCAAAAAGCATAATAGTTGAATTCTACACTAAGATTTCAAGCTGGTTAGGCAGTATCTTTAGCTAAACACTTTTTCCACTAAAACGGAGGGAGCGTTATGAAAAAGAAGAATGATTATAGGCGCTTACTAAAATATGTAGCATTCGTGTTGGCGATTATGTTCTTGATGTTCAATGCTTTGGAGATTTCCGCACAGGCAGCCGCATTGAGAAGAGGTTCGTCGGGCAGTGCAGTAAGGGAAGTGCAAACGAGATTAAGAAACTGGGGCTATTACAGCTATGCGGTTGATGGAATATTCGGCTCGAGAACAGAAACGGCTGTCAAGTGGTTTCAACGCCAACATGGACTTGCAGCAGATGGCGTAGTTGGCAAGCAAACCGCAAACGCACTTGGTATTAGCCTACCTGCAAGCAGTGGCGGCGGAAGCTCAAGCTCTACCACAAGCAACGAGGTAAACCTATTGGCAAGGGTTGTTTATGGAGAAGCGAGGGGTGAGCCTTACAAGGGACAGGTTGCGGTTGCGGCTGTTGTTCTGAACCGAATAAAAAGCTCTAAATTTCCGAACACCATGGCAGGGGTTGTGTACCAGCAGGGTGCATTCTCGATAGTTGCAGACGGTCAAATAAACCTTGCTCCTAACGAAACGGCAATCAAAGCGGCAAAGGATGCCCTAAACGGTTGGGACCCCACAAATGGCTGTTTATACTACTATGAGCCAACCAAAACAACAAACAAGTGGATGCTTTCTAAGCCTATCATATTGCGAATAGGCAATCATGTATTTATTAAGGAGTAAGCAATGGATAAAAGACAAAAACTTCTGAATGTTTTGATTCCCACATTGCTTGTACTCGCATTGCTTGGCGTAGCGCTTTGGGGAAACACGCAAAAGGCAAGAGCCGACAAATATCAATTAGCCACAGAAGCGCAATATAGGCGAGCTTATGCAGAGCTTTTAACCGAGGTAGGCGAGTTAGATGCCATTCTGTCAAAAATTCAGGTTGCAGGCACAAGGGCGCAATTCACGCTGCTACTTAGCAATGCGTGGAACACAAGCGGCAGATGTGTTGGACTTTTAGCGCAAATCCCAGCATCGCATCTCGATAGTAGCGATGTGAACTCATTTTTGATCCGTGTAAGCGATTACGCTAATACGCTTACGAACAAACTGGCACATGGCGGTACGATAAGCTCAAAAGAGCTTGACAAGATAGGTGAGCTTAGAAGTGCTTGCAATAAGGTAACTGCCGATTTAGCCGAAAGGTATTTTTCGAACAAGCTATCTGTTGAGCTGCTTGATTCAAACGGCTACTTCACAACCGCCGCAGAGGTTCACAAAAACGAAGCTGCAAAGATTGATTATCCTACAATAATCTATGACGGTCCATTCTCTGAAAGCACAGAAAAAGCCGAAGCTAAGGGCTTGCGTGGCGGTATGGTAGATGAGGCAAAGGCAAAGAAAGAAGCGTTAAACTATGCACCAGATGGCACTAACCTAACATCTGCAACTACCTCGGTAGGTGCGATTTCGTCATTCGACTTTTCTGGCACAACAAAGGACGGCAGAGAGATAGATATTTCAGTAAGTCAAAAGGGCGGTGATATTGTTTGGATGATGTCGTCTGCAACCACAGATATGACGGATAAGCCTTCCGATAAAGAAGTTGAAGAATGTAAGGATGCAGGGGTTAAATATCTAAAGGATAAGGGCTACGATAATATGCGACCCACTTATGTGCAGTATTATAATGGCGCAGTTGTTATAAACTTTGCCGCAACTCAAAACGGTGTAATACTTTACAATGACTTGGTAACGCTGTGGATAGACAGGGAAACCAACGAGATTTTCGGAGTTGATGCGAGGAATTATCTGTTCAGCCATACAACGAGGGATTTGCCTGCAAGGGAACTGACAATGGGAGATGCCGAAACCTATATTTCGGATAAGCTAAAGGTGATTAAGCGCGCAATAGCCTTGATTCCGCTAACACCGCAAACGGAAGCGCTATGCTACGAGTTTACAGGCGAATATGGCGACGAAACCTTTGTGGTATATGTTAATGCCGAAACAGGCTATGAGGAGAAAATCTTTAAGATTATTAACGCTGACGACGGCACAAGCGTGATATAGTGGGCTTTTTGCCCCAATCCGTTTTAACAGAAACGGGTGAAATCCATTCCTGCGGAACGAATGATATTTGCTTTCAACGAATTGAGGACGCAACGAAACCAAAAACTAATACAATTTTGTAGGGGAGGATTCTATATCCTCC
>LSQX01366303.1_pt2 | contig 19540 bp, 24 predicted proteins | sample 654561 | NCBI WGS metagenome assembly LSQX01 (sample SAMN04489861, study PRJNA283612) | anaerobic digester metagenome | isolation source: 4 biogas reactors fed with cattle manure at either 37C or 55C with and... | place: Denmark: Kongens Lyngby | collected 2014
CGCCGCTCGGCCGGCCCCTCCAAGGGTAACGAGGGCAGGGGGTGTCTACCTCTCTGAGTCCCAGTGGAGCTTGTCGCGGAGACGGCTGTAGAAGCAGCGGTGGCCCGTCTGAACCAGGCGCGCACGGAAGGGCGCCGCGGTCACCCGCACCTCCTCCTCCGGGCGGAGGTCCGCATGTACCTGCCCGTCAGCCACCACGTGCATCTCGGTATGCTCCTGGGCGCGCATTTCCTCAGCCAGGAGGCGGATCTCCGCCTCCGCGGGCACGATCAGGGGCCGGGTATAGAGCGTGTGGGCGCAGATGGGCATGAGCACCAGACAGGGCACGACGGGGTCTACCAGCGGCCCGCCGGCGGAGAGGTTGTAGGCCGTGGAACCGGTGGGCGTGGCGATGATCAACCCGTCGGCGGGGTAGGTGGTCACGAACTCACCGTTCACCCACACCTTCACCCGGGCCATGCGCAGGGCGTAGACGCGGGAGATGACCAGATCGTTAAGCGCGTGTAGCGGCTTGCCGCTCTCCCCGTCGGCCAGGATGCGGGCCTCCAGCATCAGGCGCTCCTCGAGACGGAACTCGCCCCGGAGCAGTGCGGGGAGCAGCGCGAGGGTCTGCTCAAAATCCTCCTCGGCCAGGAAGCCAAAGGCGCCAAGGTCCACGCCGAGGAGAGGTACTCCGGCCGGTGCGGCAGCGCGGGCGGCGGCCAGGAAGGTCCCGTCCCCTCCCATGGCGATGACCAACTGGCTCTCGCTGGACCAGGTATCCGTGACCTCGGCCTCTTCCAGCCCCAGCGTGGCCATGCGAGGTTCGAGTCGCACCTCCACGCCGGCCTCCCGCAGAGTCTGTACCAGACGCAAGGCGCTTTCCACGGCCTGAGGTTTGTGCAGGGCCGCCAACAGGCCGACTCGTGTGATGCTTTGTGCCATCCGTGCTCCTATCCGAGTTCCGCGCGGCCCGGGGTGGGCTGGAGAGCCTCCAGGTTCTGCTTCGCCGGAGCATAGTCCGGGTCCGCGCTCAGCGCTCGCCGGTAGTACTCACGGGCCCTGACGAGATCTCCCTGCTGCTGGTAGACGACCCCGAGATTGTTCAGGGCCGGAGCGAAGCGCGGATTGGCGGCCACCGCCGCCTGGAAGTGCTTGCCGGCGTTGTTCAGGTCCTTGCGGTCCAGGTAGCAGAGGCCGGCATTATTCTGGGCCGCAGCGTTCTTGGGGTTGATCTGGACGACGCGCAGGTACGTGCGCAGGGCCTGGTCCCGATCGCCATCCTCGTAATAGGCATCGGCCAGGCCCAGGTTGGCTCCCTCACTGTCGGGGAAACGGCGCACCGCGTTCTGCCACTGCTTGAGCGCCTCTTCCTGCTGTCCGTTCTTGGCCAGGGCGCGGGCCAGGTTGAGGAAGGGGACTTCCAGGGCCGGGTTGGCGTCCATGGCCTTGCGGAAGGCGATAACCGCCCCGCCATAGTTGCCCTGTTCAAACTGGAGCCAGCCCAGGTTGTTGAGGCAGTTGGCGTTGTCCGGCTCCAGGGTGAGCGCCTGGTTGTAGGCCTCCTCGGCAGCCGGGTAGTTCTTGAGCGCGCTGTGCACCAGGCCCAGGTTGTACTGGGCCACGAAGTTGCCCGGCAGCGCCTCCGCCGCAGCCGCCACATGGGTGAGCGCCTCCTGGTGCCGGCCCTGGTTATACAGAGCGACGCCATAGCCCAGCAGGGCCTCCGGCTTTTCCGGCACTAGCTTGAGCGCGTGCTGGTAGGAGTCCGCCGCCTCGGCGTCCTGCTTGTACTGCAACTGCAAGGCGCCGAGACTCATCCAGTGGTCGGGGTTGTCCGGCTGAAGCCGAACCACGGCCTGGTATTCACGAATGGCCTTGTCCAGTATGCCGCGCTTGTGCAGGGCGTAGCCGAAGTTGAGGTGCGCCTCGACGTCATTAGGTCGGGCCGCCAGGGCGCGATTGTACTCGTTGAAGGCGGCGGTGAAGTCGTTCTGGCGCACCTTGAGGTTGGCGAGGTTGTAGTGGGCGTCGAAGTAGTCAGGGTCCAGAGCCAGGGCGGCACGATAGGCGATCTCGGCTTTGTCCATTTGTCCGGCCGCGGCGTAGGCGTTGCCCAGGTTATTCTGCACGATCTTGGACTTGGGGTCGGCCTTGACGGCCCGCTCGAGGTACTGGACGGCCCGAGGCAGTTTGCCAGTCTCCAGGGCCACGGTGCCGGCCCAGGCCAGGATGACTGGCTCGTTGGGCTGGGCCTTGAGCGCCTCCTCAAAGGCCTCCAGAGCGCCGGCCAGGTCCTGCTGTTCATAGAGGGTCAGCCCGCGGCGGAAAGCGTTCGGATTCTCCTGAGCGTAGACCACCGTGGCGGTCAGGGTCAGGGCCAGAAACAAGATCCGGGTTAGCGGTCGCATAGCGTGCGCCTCCTGGGGAGCGACGTATAAGGGCTCGGATACGGCTAAGGTGTTAATGATTGCGCCACGCGTTTGGTTGCGGGCGGCTCGGCGGGCAGGGAGAAGATGAAGGCGCTACCTCGACCCGACCCGCTCTCCACCCAGATACGCCCGCCGTGAGCCTCCACTGCCAGGCGGCAGAAGGCCAGGCCCAGGCCCACCGACATGCGGGTCTTGCGGCCGGGTTCGGCAGCCTGAGAGAACTTGTTGAAAATCTGGTTCTGCAGATGGCGGGGGATGCCCGGGCCAGTGTCGCGCACGGTCACGCGCGCTCCGCCATTATCGGGTTCCAGGCTGACCTCGACCTGGCCCTGGGAGGGCGTATTCTTGATGGCGTTGTCGAGCAGATTCTCGACCACGCGCTGGATCTTCTCCGCGTCCATGCTGAGGATGACGTTGGCGGACGGGTAGTGCTCCTCGAGGCCGACGCGCGCGGCCCGGGCCCGGGACTGGAAAGCCTGCACCGCGGTGCGGAGAACGTGGACCAGGTCGGTGCGGCTGGTGCTCAGCGCCAGCGGGGAGCCGGCCTCCGCCCGGGCGACGTCCAGAAGGTCCTCAATCAACCGGCGCAGCCGCTCCTGGCCTTCCTGGGCGATGTGCAGCAACTCGCTGGGCTCCAGCATGTCCGAGCCGCTGGTCTCCGCCAGCACCTTGCGACGCAGCATATCCAGCGCCATGGTGGAGGAGGTCAGGGGGTTTTTGAGATCGTGAACCAGCATGTTGGTCAGGTCCTCGCGCAGGGCCTCGGAGGCGCGCAGACGGTCGTTGGCGGTGCGAACGGCCGCGACCGCCCAAGCGATGATCAGGAAGGAGACCAGGCGAGCCACTGCCCCCCAGTAGACGTAAAGCGCGCTCATGCCGGGCATCCGCAGGGCATCGAGAATGACCACGCTGGAGATGATGACGGCGAGCAGGAGGGCAAACCGTTCTCCCACGTACCAGGCGGCCACCAGGAGTGGAATCAGGTAGAAGAGCAGCAGGTCTAGCTCAGGAGAGGCGGCAAAGTCCAGCGCGGCCACGCCCACCGTCAGCAGCAGGCAAGCCACGACCACCACCGGCTTCATGGCCAGAAGACGCGTCATCACTTGGGAGATCTTCTCCGAGGTCAGGGGAAACTCCTTTCGCCCTCAAGGGACAGGGCTGGCAAGCGCTGGGAGGCAGGACTACGTGCGGGCCCGGCGCACAGCCTCCGCGATGCCCGCCGCCTCCAATCCGGCCTGCGCCAGCAGCTCTTCCCGCTGACCCTGCTCGATGAACCGGTCCGGGAGACCCAGGCGCACGAGGCGGCAGTCGTGCAGATCCCGGTCGGCCAGGAAGGTCGCCACTGCCGTGCCATATCCGCCTGCCAGGGCCGCCTCCTCGACGGTGATCAGCAGACCGGTCTCCTGGGCCAGGCGTAGCAGGAGCACTTCGTCGAGTGGTCTAACGAAACGCACGTCCACTACCGCGCAGTGGAGACCCTCCTGTTCCAGCTCAGCAGCCGCCGCCAGGGCGGGCTGCACGCGAGTTCCCACGGCCAGGAGAGCGGCGTCTGAGCCCTCACGGATCAATCGCGAGGTGCAAGCCTTCTCCCCGGATCCGGACCCTCCGTCCTCGGCGGGGAGAGAAGAGACGGCGGCAGGAACCGCGGGGGTGGCAGCGCCACGGGGATAGCGGAGGGCACAGGGACTATCCAGAGACAGAGCTAGCTGCAGCATGCCGCGGAGGTCTCCGCCGCTGGAGGGCGCCATGAGCACCAGGCCCGGGATGTGGCTGAGGTAGCTCAGGTCGAAGACGCCGTGATGGGTCGGGCCATCGTCACCTACTAGGCCGGCGCGGTCCAGACAGAAAACCACGGGCAGGTTCTGGAGGGCCACGTCATGCACGATCTGGTCATAGCCCCGCTGCAAGAAAGTGGAGTAGATCGCCACCACCGGGCGCAGGCCCGCTGCCGCCAGACCGGCAGCGAAGGTCACGGCGTGCTCCTCGGCCATGCCCACATCAAAGCAGCGGTCAGGGAAACGACGCTTGAACTCCGCGAGGCCGGTGCCGTCCAGCATCGCTGCCGAGACGGCGACAATTCGCTGATCCTTCTCGGCCAGCTCGCAGAGAAACTTGCCAAACAGCGCGCTGAAGGTGGCGGCGCCCGCAGCCTCGGGCTCTCCGTTGCTGAGGGTAAAGGGGGAGGTGCCGTGGAAGCGGCGGGGGTCCACCTCCGCGGGCCGGTAGCCCTTGCCCTTCTGGGTTAGTACGTGCAGCAACAGCGGGCCGGGGAGTTTGTGGCTGCTCTCCAGCGTCTCCAGCAGCTGCGGCAGGCTGTGGCCGTCCAGGGGGCCTAGGTAGGTGAAGCCCAACTCCTCAAAAAGCATCCCGGGCACCAGCAGGTGCTTGAGGCCGTCCTTGAGGCGGTCGAGGGCCTCGAGCACGCTGTCGCCGAGAGGCCAGGCGCTGAGGAAGCGCGCCGTCTCCTCGCGGGCCCGGCGTACATGCGGCTCGACGGCGGTGCGCAGGGAGGCCAGATAGGCTGAGAGCGCGCCCACGTTGCGGCCGATGCTCATCTCGTTGTCGTTGAGCACCACCAGCATGTCGTGCTTTAGGTGTCCGGCCTGGTTGAGCGCGGCCAGGGCCAGGCCGCCCGTAAGCGCGCCGTCGCCGATGACCGCCACGACGTGCTCCTGCCCCCCGCGGAGGTCGCGGGCGGTGGCAAACCCCAGCGCGGCGGAGAGGGACGTGGAACCGTGCCCGGCGCCGAAGGGATCATACTCGCTCTCGTCGCGGCGGGTGAAGCCGGACAGTCCGCCGGTCTGGCGGATGGTGGGGAAGGCCTCGCGGCGACCGGTGAGGAGCTTGTGGGCGTAGGTCTGGTGGCCGACGTCCCAGAGGATCTTATCCTCCGGGGCGTGGAAGGTGTGGTGCAGGGCGATAGTGAGCTCAACCACGCCCAGGCTGGGGGCTAGGTGGCCGCCATGAGCCGCCGTGACCTCCAGAATCCGGTCGCGGATCTCCTGGGCCAGCTTCTCGAGCTGCGCCACCGTCAGCTTGCGCAGATCGGCGGGTGAATTGATGTCGTCAAGCAGGTGAGACATAGATTCTGCCTAGCGTGAACTCCTGGTGTAGGGGTGTGATGAGTTGCGCCCCTGCATCGAGCCGGCGCAGCAGCCACCGCCGGCTGCGACAGGTCGCACCCCTACGGGCTGTCCTCCTCCGTGGCCTCTTCTCCTTCCGCCTCCGTCAACTCCTCGATCTTGGCCTCGGCGCGGGCGAGGAGCTCCTCGCACCTCTTCTTTAAACGCATGGCGGCCTCAAACTTCTCCAGCGCCTCGGCCAGGGGTAATTGCCCGGCCTCCAGTTGGGACACGATTTCCTCCAACTGCTGCAAGGCCTCCTCAAAAGGCAGGTCCAGATTCTCTTCAGACATGATAGCTCCTTTGCAGCCCCTCGTGGCAGTTCGGTGCACTCGCCGCCTTCCCGGCGGAGCGAGGGCCAGCCGGACCCAGCAGTGGACTCAGAACAGTCTCCCCTGTTTTTCTCCGCTGACTCTGGCAGGTACCGTGCCGTCGCTCACGGCGATGGTCAGGTCCTCTCCCGCCGGGGCCAGGGCCACGCGGTTAACCAGGGCCCCGTCGCGTGTGCGCTGCACCAGGGCATAGCCGCGCTGGAGGACCTCGCGGGGGTCGAGCGCCCGGAGGCTGGCCTCCAGCCGCTGCAGCACTGCCGCAGCGCGCTCCAGACGCTGAGTGAGATTCGCCGTGCCGCGCTCCCCAGCCTCGTCCACGCGCTGGAGCCAGGGGGCGAGGAGCGCCTCGGGGCGGGTGAAGAGGGGGTTCTGCTCCAGGCGCGCCAGGCGCAGGCCCCGCTGGCGGGCCAGATCCTGGAGCGCGCTGCGGGCCCGGCTCTCCAGTGCATTCAGGTGAGACAACAATTCCGTCTGGTCAGGCACGACCAGCTCGGCGGCGGCGGAGGGCGTGGGTGCGCGCAGGTCGGCGACCAGGTCCGAGATGCTGACGTCGGTCTCATGGCCCACGGCGCTGACAACCGGTATGGGACAGGCAAAGATGGCCCGGGCCACCGCCTCCTCGTTGAAGGCCCAAAGATCCTCGAGCGAGCCGCCGCCGCGTCCGAGGAGGATGACGTCCACCCCGGCCTGCGCGGCACGGTCGAGGCTGGCCAGGATGCTGGCAGGCGCGGCCGCGCCCTGGACGATAGTGGGGACCAGGTAGAGCCGCGCGAGGGGGAAGCGGCGGCTGAGAATGTTGATCATGTCCCGCACTGCTGCGCCGGTGGGGGAGGTGCAGAGAGCGATGGAACGCGGGAAGCGGGGCAGGGGGCGCTTACGCTCCGGCGCAAAAAGTCCCTCCGCGGCCAGCCGGGCCTTGAGGGCCTCAAAGCGTTGGTGCAGCTCCCCTAGCCCGTCGGGCTGCATGGTGATGACCATGAGCTGGTACTTGCCCTGCGGCTCGTAGACGTTGACATGACCGAAGGCCACGACCTGCTGGCCCTCCTGAGGGTCAAAGTCCAGGCTGGAGGCAGCGTTGCGGAAACAAACGCAGGAGAGCAGGCTCTTCTCGTCCTTGAGGGAGAAGTACAGATGGCCGGAGGAGTGGCGGCGGAAGTTGGAGATCTCGCCGCGAACCTGCACCTCCTGGAGCAGGGGGTCGGACTCCAGCAGGCGCTTGAGGTAAGTGGTAAGCTCAGATACGCTCCAGACGGCGGCAGGGGGCGTGCTAATCAGCCTCCGTAGGGGTGGCCGGGCGTTTGTCGGGCAACTCGCGGGCCACGGCGCCTAAGATACCATTGATGAACTTGCTGCTTTCGGCAGTGCCGTATGCCTTGGCCAGGTCTACGGCCTCGTCAATGGTGGCCCCCAAGGGGATGTCGGGAAGATAGAGAAGCTCGGCCAAGGCCATGCGGAGCAGGTTGCGATCCACGACAGGCATGCGGTCGAGGGTCCAGCCTTGAGCCAGCGCCTCAATGCGCTGGTCAACCTCCTCGTGGTGCAGGATGAACTGCTCGCAGAGCCGGCGACCGAAGCGGTTGACCGCGGGCCGCAGCTTGCGGGCCTCGTCAGGCTCGAGCTGCCATTCCTCGGACAGAGAATCCAGAACGGTTTCGGCGTGCTGGAAGGCGTCGGACAGGGGACTGGAGCCGCTGTCGGCGGCATACAACAGAGCCAGGCAGAATTCCCGCCCCCGGTGGCGGGCTCCCACCTTCTCGCGCTTGCTGATGTTGGGATCAGAAGCCATGATTATCAAAGGTTACGCTGGGCGGGCGGAAACAGCCTCGCCGCCGCCACCACCACTGGGCCCGACGCCTCCCGCCCTGTGTAGGTGAACGGCAGGTCCCCCCGCCAGTGCCTCGCCCCTAGTCCCCCACGTATATGCGGCCCAGGAAGCCGCCGCCGACTGCCAGGATCAACGCCACCAGCGCCGGCCAGAAGCCCCAGCGTACCAGAATCGCGCCCAAGGCCAGCCCGAACGCCGCGCCGACCACTGCGCCCATTGAGAGGCGAGGTCGCGCAGTCTCAGGTGAAGTCGAGAATTCATCCTCAGGGAACTCGTCCACCGGTCTATCCCCCTTCCATTACTGCTCCGTGCCGCTCCAGGAAGTGCGTGTCCAGCTCCCCGCGGCGGAAATAAGCATTGCCCAGAATGCGCAAGTGATACGGAATGTTGGTGCGAATGCCTCCGATCCGCATGTTGGCCAGCGCCGCCTCCATGCGGGCAATGGCCCGAGGCCGGTCCGGGGCCCAGCAGATCACCTTGGCCACCATGGGGTCATAGTGGGTGGAGACTACCGAGCCACAGGTCACACCGCTGTCTACCCGGATGCCCGGGCCGCTGGGTACCTCCCAGCGGGTGATGGCACCCGGGGAGGGGACGAAATTGCGTTCGCCATCGGCAGCCAGGATGCGACACTCCAGCGCATGGCCGTTGAACCAGATCTGCCCCTGCTCCAGGTCGAGCCGCTCGCCGGCGGCGATGCGTAGCTGCCAGGCCACTAGGTCCACCCCGGTGAGCATCTCGGTGACCGGATGCTCCACCTGAATGCGCGTGTTCATCTCGATGAAGTAGAAATGTCCGCGGCTATCCAGCAGGAACTCCACGGTCCCCGCGTTGCGATAGCCCACGGACTCGACGGCCTTGACGGCGGCCTCCCCCAGACGGGTGCGCAGTCGTGGGTTCACCGCTACCGAAGGCGACTCCTCAATCAGCTTTTGGTGGCGGTACTGAATCGAGCACTCGCGCTCCCCCAGATGGATGGTGTGGCCGTGCTCGTCGGCGAGGATCTGCACCTCGATGTGCCGCGGGTTGGCCAGGTACTTCTCCAGGTAGACCTCTCCGGAACCGAAAGCGGAGCGTGCCTCCATGCGTGCCTGCTCCAGAGAGGGGCTGAGGGCCTCGGGGTTGTGGACGACCCGAATGCCGCGTCCCCCCCCGCCCAGGGAGGCCTTGATCATGATCGGATAGCCCAACGCCTCGGCGATCTCGCGGGCGGCGCGGACGTCCTTGACGCCGTTGTCGCTGCCGGGGACCACCGGCACCCCGGCGCCGCGGACGGTGCGACGGGCCTCGGCCTTGTCCCCCATCTGGCGCATGACTTCCTTGGGGGGGCCGATGAATTTGAGCTTGCACTCCTGGCAAGCATCCGCCAGGTTGTAGTCCTCGGAGAGGTTGCCATAGCCGGGGTGGATGGCGTCGGCGCCGGTGATTACCGCGGCGGAGAGGATGTTGGCGGCGTTGAGGTAGCTGTCACGGTTCGGCGCGGAGCCGATGCACACCGCCTCGTCGGCCAGGCGCACGTGCAGGGCGTCACGGTCCGCCTCCGAGTAGACGGCGACGGTCCCAATCTTAAGCTCACGGCAGGCCTGGATGATCCGACAGGCGATCTCACCGCGATTGGCTATCAGCACCTTGTCAAACATTGCTCTCCCTGATCAGCGGACTCTCTTGAGGAGCTGTGCGCGGCAGCTATCCGCGATCTGCGGTGCCCCGCACGGCTTCAGTAGGCCTCGTGTCCGGGCGTGGGGTCCCAAACTCGCCCGGTGCGGGGGTCATATTTATAAGGCAGGTTGCCCACCGGGCAGGTGAGAGGCACGCCCCATTTAGGGTCCAGCTCCCGCGGAGGCTCTCCGGTGGACTGCTTCTCCATTTGTATCTGCAGGCGGAGCTGGCGCAGGTTCTGGATGCACTGGGTGCTTTCGCCCTTCTGCAGGGTCCGCCCCAGAAGTGTCTGGGCCTCGCCCGGAAAGCGCGTCGCGGAGCCGCCGGCGGTACCGCCCCCGGTCGGGCGCAGCCACACCCACCAGACCATGACCATGATGATCACCATCACGATCAATAACCCGATCAGGGAGGCCTGTCCCCGTCGGGAGATGATCTGTCGGCTCAGCCGCTGTTGCATGCTTCCAGCTCCTCGGGCCGGAGCAGGAGGAGCACGTCGCCAAACTGCACAGGCTGGCGTGGCTCGGCGACGATCTCGGCCACGGTGCCGGCCACCGGTGCGGTTACCGCCGTGATCTGTCGCAGTGATTCGATGGTGGCGATGGTCTGGCCCTGATGCACGTGATCGCCAGGCTCGACCAGCGGCTCCCCTTCGGGTCCCTGTCCGGGGTGGAAGAAGCCCACCAGCCGCGCTGTGACCTGTACCAGCCCCGTGGGAGCGGGGGCCGGGTTGGAGTCCTCCGAGGGCGTGGGGCTGGTGGTATCCGCGGACGGCGCCGGGGCCGTGCCCCGGCGGACGCGCACGTAGAGGTCGCCTTCCTTAACGGCCAACTCCATCGCCGCAGAGGACTTGAGCAGGCTTATCAGGTTAGTGATGCGTTCGCGATCCACAATCGTTTTTCGGCGCCCGACGCCGGCGCGCGGCCAGCGCGGTCTACTTCGCCAGGGAGGCCCGCGTCACGTACTCGCGGTCTACAGTGTCCACGGTGATGACGTCGCCGATGTTGATAAACAGCGGCACATTGATGCGAAGGTCGCCCTCGATGGTGGCCGGCTTGGAGCCCCCCTGGGCGGTGTCGCCCTTCAGCCCCGGCTCGGTGTAGACCACCTCCCGGTCCACCTTGGGCGGCGGCTCGCAACCGATAATCCGGTGCTCATAGAGGGTGATGAAGAAGTCCTCGCCCTCCTTGAGCCAGGGCAGAGTCTCGCCCACCTGCTCGGCGGTCAGTTCGCGCTCCTCGTAGGTCTCGTTATCCAGGAAATGATAGAACCGGCCATCCGTCCACATGAACTGGTGCGGACGCTCCTCCAGTCGGGCGCGCTCCAGCTTGTCCTCGGGGTCGAAGGTCTTGTCAAAGGACTCGCCGGTCATAACGTCCCGCAGCTTGGTGCGGATCATGGCCGAGCCGCGGCCCACGCCGCGATGGTGGTCGGCATGCAGGACGCGCAGAATGCGCCCTTCGAGGTCAATGACCATGCCCTCTCTTAGATTAGTGGCAAGGATCACGCAAAGCTCCTCCTGAGTTGGCTTGCGCCATGCAAGGTGAGGGAAAGTCTACACGATGGGGGGCAAAAAGTCAAAGAGGCCGCCGATCTGGGCGGTCCTCCAGGGCGTGCCTTCGACACCTCCTCGCCCCTCCCGTCGAAGTGAGGACGGGTCAGGAGACGTGCGGACTTGCGCTGTCGGGGCTGGCCGTCTATTATGTCCATATCCCTTGGGAAGAGGTACTCACCATGCGAACTCCGCTCATCTCTTGTCTGCTGGTGGCTGGACTGGCGCTCGCCGGTTGTGGCGGGGGCCAGAATACCCCGGAGGGCGCCGCGCAGGCTTTCCTGGAGGCGGTGCAGAAGGGCGATGGCGAGGCGGTCGCCAAGCTGTATGACTACGTCGCGATGGCCCGGGTGGCTAACCCCGACTGGGACTCCATCCCCGAAGGCCAGCGTGGGCTGATTGTCAAGAAGGTGGCCGAGGACCAGGCCCGGGCCCTCGCAGCGCAGATCCCGCAAATGCAGCAGATCTACCAGGACGCCCAGACGGGAAACGTCATCGAGAACGGAGAGACCGCGACCGTACAACTCACCGGGCCGGGCAATCCGCCCCCGCTGAACCTGGTCAACCGCGACGGGAAATGGCTGCTGGCCGGAGGTAAGATCGAGTAGCTGCAGCCGGCGAAATACCCCCATGACAGCGGCGGGCCCAAACCCACGCTTGCGTTCTGATCTCCTATGTGCGACTTTACTCTTGCTGATCGTCTGTGTGCCAAAGATCTGGAGACCCTCCAGCTGGAACGCCTCCAGGAGGCCATCGCGCGGGCCCTAAAATCACCGCACTACGCACGGGTGCTGGGCCAGGCCAAGATCACCCCGAGAAGCCTCAACTCGCTGGACGACCTCGCACGCCTGCCTCTCACCACCAAGGACGACCTCCGGGCCGAGATGCCCTGGGGATTCTTGGCGGTGCCCCGCCGCGAGGTGGCCCGCATGCACTACTCCTCCGGCACTACCGGCATCGCCACCGCGGTCTACCACACCCGGGACGACCTGCGCCGCTGGGCCGAGTGCGTGGCGCGCGGCATGCTGGCGGTGGGCGTCACCGCCGACGATGTCTTCCAGAACATGATGGGCTACGGCCTCTTTACCGGAGGGCTGGGGTTCCACTACGCCGGGGAGCTGATCGGCTGCATGACCATCCCCGCCTCCTCGGGCCAGACCGCGCGGCAACTGCAGATGATGCGCCTGTTCGGGACCAGCGCTGTCCACATCTTGCCCTCCTATGCCCTGCATGTGGCCCATGCCCTTCAAGAAGAAGGTGGCGACCCGCGCACGGACTTGCAGGTCCGGCGGGGATTTCTGGGAGGCGAACCCCATACGGAGGACTTCCGCCGCCGCATCGAGGAGGCCTTCGATGCGAAGTTCTACAACTGCTACGGGCTCTCCGAGATGTGTGGACCGGGGGTGGCCATGGAGTGCCAGGCGCAGAACGGGCTCCACGTGCGGCAGGATCACTACCTGGCGGAGATTCTCGACCCGCACACCCTCGAGCCGGTTCCGATAGGTGAGGAGGGCGAGTTAGTGCTAACCACCCTCACGCGGGAGGCCATGCCGCTCTTGCGCTATCGCACCCGTGATATCACACGCCTTCTGCCTGGCGAGTGCCCTTGCGGCAGCGCGCACCAGCGGATGGCGCGGATCAACGGGCGGAGCGACGACATGCTCATCCTGCGCGGCGTCAACTTCTACCCCCTGCAGGTCGAGCGAGTGCTGATGGGCTTGCCAGAGGTGGGGAGCAACTACTGCCTGGTCCTGACCCGCGAGAACAACCTGGACAAGCTCACGGTACAGGTGGAGCTCAGCCCCGATTACGCGGTGGACGATCTGCGACAGGTGGAGAGCCTCCGGGAGCGCATTGCCGAGGACCTGCGCGCGGAATTGCTCTTCCGGGTACACGTGCGCGTCCTTCAACCGGGCAAGCTGCCGGTCTCCGAGGGCAAAGCCGTGCGCGTGGTGGATAACCGCTAGCGCAGGCTTCGAGGCCTGGGCTCCGCTGTCGTTTCCGACTGTAGGGCGCGGGCTTGTACCGCGCCGTCTCCCTACTCCTTCACATACGAGCAGCAGTAGTCCGTGACCTCGGTAACCTCGAGCTGAAAGCGCGAATTCGCCAGGACCTCGAACACCCCACCCGCGCCAAAGCTCTGCCACTCGTCGCTCCCCGGCAGCTTGACCCGCAGCGACCCCGCCAGGATCTCCATGATCTCCCGGTCGGCGGTGCCGAAGTCGTACTCGCCGGGGAGCATGATCCCCAGGGTCTTCTTCTCGCCGCTGGGGAAGAGCACGGTGCGGCTGGTGACCTTCCCGTCGAAGTACACATTCGCCGCCTTGACGACGGCTACGTTCTCAAAGCGCTCTGCCTGTTCCATGTGCCTTCTCACTCAGCCAACTCCCCGACCACCGGCATTTGCAGCAGGACCTCCTCGCCGTGCGGGGCATACTCCAGCGCCTCGGTGAGGTCCTGTCCGGCCTCGTGCTCGTCGAGGTGCATCCCGTCCATCCACGTGGGGCCGGCAGTCACGTCATAGACCTTGCCTTTATAGGCCACGTACGCCGGCTTGCCGTCGCGCCCATTGAACTCCGCCAATTCCTCCAGCGTGAAGGTTCTCACTTGGAGGCCTCCTCCTCTCGAGCCTTCTCCAGAATCCACATGCGCACCATCGTCTGGTAGCCCATGCCCTTGGCCGCCGCGATGCGCTTGAGATGGGCAATCTGGGCCGCTGGTAGCCGCAAGCACACCGGCTTCAACGGCTTGAAGTCAAGGACGACATCATCCGCTGGCTTCAGCTCCTCCGCATAGTCGCTGGTGTCATGGGTGTCCCAAAACCTCGCGGCTTCCTCAAGATTTCTGAACTTGGGGATCTTCTTCTTGGTCATGTTCGTCACTGTTCCCAATAGGCGCGCCGCTCGGAGTGCGACATGTCACGTGCAGTCACCAAGCGAGCGTGGCCGGCCCCCAGATCTGCCATGATCACCAGCAGATAGCGACCGGCGATCGTGCGGCCGTATATGTAATAGAGGTTCTCAGGCCCTCGCCTTACTCGTGGGTGGCCGTGCAAAACCTGGTCTACCTCGCTCAAGTCCACCCGGTGCTTGTTCCACAGCTTCATCTCGACAGCTTCCGAGATTTCAAGGTCCGTGAACCTCATGCTGTACGGACTCCCCCCCGAGAATCTGTATATACAGAGTATATACTAGCGCTGTGACTCCTGTCAAGCGCACGCTGCCCGGCCTCTATTTCCGCACCTCTCCCCCGAGCTCTGTCAAACGGGCATGCACACGGGCCATGGCCGCCTCGAGCTCCTCGTCCGTGAGCGTGCGGTCCGGGGCGCGGAAGGCCAGCTCGAAAGCCAGCGACTTCTTCCCCACGCCCAGACGCTCCGGGTCGGAGTACAGATCGAAAGGCTGCACCCGCTCGAGGAACTCCCCCGCCGCCTCGCGAATCTCCGCCTCCAGCCGCGCTGCCGAGAACTCCGGGGTGTCCGTCACCGCCACGGCCACATCGCGCAGCGCCGCCGGGAGCCGGGGCACAGGCTGGTAGGCGCGGGTCAGGCAGGCCATCTGCTGAAGGACCGTGAAATCCAGCTCAAAGGCGAAGATCGCGCCCTCCAGATCGTAGGCCGCGCTCACCTCGGGGGCGATCTCACCCATCCAGCCGACGCTGCGCTCCCCCGCGTATACCTCGGCGCAGCCTTCGGGGGCGAAGGTGGGATGTTCCCCGGGTCGGAAATCGGCCCCCAGGCCCAGCTCCCGGAGGAACTGCTCGATTAGCCCCTTGAGCCAGAAGAAGTCCACCTCGGCGCACTCCTCGGGTAGGTTCCAGCCTGCCGTCCACGGCGAGCCGGTGAGCGCCCCCGCCACGCGCAGGGGCTCCTCCGGCAGTTCTCCCTCCGCGCGTGGGAAGAAGACACGATTCAACTCGTAAAGCGCAATATCGCGGACGCGCCGGCTCTGATTATACGCGCAGGCCGAGAGCAGGGCGGGCAGGAGTGTGGTGCGCAGGGCGACCGCCTCCGCGCTCTGCGGGTTGCTCAGGCCCAACAGCCGCCGCTCGGGGGCGTCCGTGGGGCACTGCAGGCGCTCCAGATCAGCGGGGCAGAGCATGGAGAAGCCCAGGGTCTCATTGAGTCCGCAACGGCGCAGAAGCTCGCGGGCGCGCCGCTCAATCTCCTGCTCGCGGGTGAGCCGGGCACTACCGGTGAGGCCCCCGGGCACGGTGAGGGGGATGTTGTTGTACCCGTGGACGATCGCCACTTCCTCGATGAGGTCAATCTCCCGCTCCACCTCGGGCCGGAAGGAGGGCACGGCCACGGTCAGCGTCTCGCCATCTCTAACCTCGCAGCCCAGTCGCGTGAGGTACTCGCTCATCTGCTCCGCGGTCAGGTCCGTACCCAGGATGGCATTGCAGCGCGCGGGCCGCAGGCTGACTTGCCGTGGCGGGAAGTCACGGGTGGCCACGTCCACGGCGGGACCGGCGATCTCCCCCCCGCCGATCCCCAGGATCAGCGCCGCCGCACGGGCCAGGGCAGGCAGGGTGAGATTCGGGTCCACGTATCGTTCGAAGCGGTAGGAGGCCTCAGTGCTCATGCCCAGCCGCAGGCAAGTCTTGCGGATGGCGGTGGGGTCGAAGTGTGCCGCCTCCAGGAGCACGGAGGTGGTGGACTCTCGCACCTGGCTATCCCCGCCCCCCATGACCCCGGCCAGCGCCACCGCGCCGAAGGCATCGGCGATCACCACGTCCTCCTCCTTGAGCGGGGGAACGCTCTCGTCAATCAGCATGACCTGCTCCCCGGACCGCGCCCGGCGCACGATAATGTGCCGATCCTGCAGGAAGCGGAAGTCGAAGGCGTGCATGGGTTGGCCCAGTTCCCAGCAGACGTAGTTGGTCGCGTCCACCACGTTGCTGATGGCACGGATGCCCGCGGCTTCGACGCGCTGCCGTAGCCAGTCCGGCGAGGGGCGGACGGTGACTCCGGTCAGCAGCAGTCCGGAATAGCGCGGGCAGCCGACCGGGTCTGCAATCTCGACAGTGAAGCTCCCCGAGCAGGCCTGTTGACAATCACGCACTACCTCCCCCAGCAACGAGAGGTCAGTCTCCGGCAGTCGCAGCTCCTCCCCCTGCAGCGCCGCCGCCTGGCGAGCCACGCCGATCATGGAGAGCAGGTCGCCCCGGTTGGCGGTCACCGAGGTCAGTAGCACCTGCTCCTCCAGTGCCGCCTCCTCGGGAGACCGCCAGGTCTGGAGTTCTTCGACCTCCAGCCCGCCCATGGTGAGGAGCTCCTGCAGCTCCTCGGGCGGCGGGGCTTGCGGCAGATATTCCTTGAGCCAACTATAGGGTACGCGCATGATGTTCTCCTGAACCGGTAGGACGAGCCTCTCGCCCGTCATCAGTGGTAAGCGGTGAGTGGGGCAACGGCGTCTCCTCAACGACGCTGCCAGCCCTCACGATTTCTCTTTCAACATGGGTATTCCGTATTCGTCTTTCTCTCGGGTTAGACTCAGCGGCAGACGCTGGATGACCATCTCCGCCAGCCAGCAGACCACGGTCTCCGGCTCCAGGTGTCCGCCGAAGCTCTGGCGGCCATTGCTGGCGAGGATATGGGCGTGCACCTGGTTGTCGGCGATTACCCCGCTCAGGGCACACAGCTCCAGGGGCTCCTCGTAGACGGTGAAAACGCTTTCCGGAGGGCGGCCAGTGTGCTTGCCGTAGTGGATATGCAGCCGCGAGAGCGCCCCGAAGCCGGTCACGATCGCCGCGGTGCCGAAGTTCAGCTCCTCCGCGGCCTGCTGCAGGTTCTCCAGGAGCCGCTCCCCGTGTGCCAGATTCAATACTGCATATTGTCCGTCCTCGGAGGTGAAGATGTTCATGTCTTCCACCTACTTCTCGCTGACCGTCAGCAGCTTCTTGGCCTCATCGTACTCACACTGCAGCCCCAGCGCCTCACAGAGCGCCTCCACCGGGGCCATGCCGCTTCGGGAGGCACTGATATAAGGCGCTACAGGCAGCTCCAGGAAACGCCCGCCGCACCAGGCTCGCGTGCGATCCCATGAGAACCGGAAGTCGCGGGCCCCCAGTGTGAGCTGGTAGTCCAGGACCGGCGCGGTGGCGTTCGGAGCCATCATCTGGCCCTCCAGGCCCTCGATCACCTCTATCAGCGGGCGGATCTCGCCGAGCAGCAGCCCTTGTTCGCGCGCCAGGTAGATATCCCAGGGCGCTCGCCACTCCGGCCCTTGGACCTGGGCCTGCCAGACGACGGGGCGGCCCGTCAGTACCTCCAGCCGGCAATCCGGGTACACCGGCGTCATCTTCCAGCCCAACGCGGACAGCAGCTCCGTGAGCGGCACCCACATGACGCCGTCTTCCTCATAGGGCACCGCGCCTCCCTCCGGGCCCAGAGACGTGCCGTCGAGCACGGGACGGTGTCCGGCGCGGGCCATGTACTGCCGGCCCCGGCTCAGCTTGAACTGGGCCTCGTGCCGGCGAGGATTGTAGGTCAGGGTTGCCGTGAGCAACTCCGCGAGCGTCGTGGCTGAGACATAGACCTCCTCCGGGAGCACGCGCACGTCCAGGCCCCAGTAGCGCACATGGTAGCCGTCTATGGACACCTGCTGCCAGCCGGGCGCGAAGTCCAGTCGCAGGTCAAAATCAGGCTCCAGGTCCGTGGCTTGCCAGCGCAGCTCGCGGAAGTCCGGCTGAGAGACCCACGCGGGCCCCTCTGTGTGGTGGGGATAGGGCGTCCACTCCCACGTCTCCCGCCACTGTGCGCGCACCTGCACGTTCCCAATGGGGCCGTGCCAGGAGGCCCCGGTGCTCAGGGCGTAGGGCAAGAACTGGGGCCCTCCGGCGACCCGGCCGTTGGGCTGGCGGTAGGCGTCCCGCACTCTGCGCTCCTGCCCGGCGGCAAAAGCCACCTGTTTGGTGTACCAGCGGCGGCCTGCCGTCTCCCCGGTCCGCGCCTCTCGAACCTGGCGAGTGCCGACCTCCTGCCCGTCCACCCAGGTGTAGAACTGCTCCAGCTCCGGCGCGACCTGCTGCTCGACGATATCGCCATACCCCGGCAGCGAGGGGAAGCCCATCGTCACGGTAGTCGCTGGCCCCTCATTGCGGAACAGGTAGTCACACTGTACCCGGCTATGGCCGTTGTACAGGTCCACAGTGATCTCTGCCGAGACCATGTGGATGGAGGGATGCTCCTCCATCGGCGCGGCCAGGCCGCCGGAGAGCAGCAGCGCGCTGTCATTGGCCCCCGCCGGGAGCCCCAGCGCGACGCAAAGACCGATTACCCAGAAAAAGTGCCGGTGATGCATATGCGCTTCCTCCTCAGTGCTGCTCGTCGAAAGGGCTCTCCCCGGCCGGCTGTCCCGTCAAAAAGGCGGTCCCCGGCACTGTCCAGCCGTAGTGCAGGCTGAGCAGGCGGATACCTGTCACCACCACACCACAGGCCACGACGCTCAGCGTGGCCGGCGCGCCAAGATAGTTTAGCAGCACCAGCAGAGCTGCGCCGCCCAGGCTCGCCAGAGCGTAGATCTCCTTGTGCAGGACCACCGGCCGGGTGAGCGCCACCAGGTCGCGCAGGATGCCGCCGCCGATGGCGGTCAGGCAGCCCAGGGCAATCGCCGCCGCTGCGCCCACCCCAGCCTCCTGCGCGCAGGAGACGCCGATGACCGTGAAGACGCCGATCCCGACCGCATCACAGATGAGCAACGCCCTCTCCCCGCGGGTGATCCACCGCTGCAAACCGAATACCACTAGCGTGGCTATCACGCACAGGCCCAGGTAGTTCGCATCGTGCACCCAAAACAGTGGCGTGCGTCCCAGCAAGATATCGCGCAGGGTCCCGCCTCCCACCGCCGTGATCAGCGCCAGCACGAACATTCCGAACAGGTCCATCTCCCGGCGGCCGGCCTTCAGCGCGCCCGAAACGGCGAAAGCCGCCACGCCCAGGTAATCCATGATCTGAATCGCGGTCTCGAGACTCATTGGTTTCAGATCCTCCGGCGCTGGGCACGGTCTGTCTGGGCCAGGCGCAGGCGGGCGACAAAACCCCCCGCCGATCCCCAACACCATTCCGTGCCGCATGGTACCAAAGGCCTCCGCCCCGCCTAACGGTTGCGTGGCGGAGCGCTCATGGGTTAGCTCAGGGGCAGAGGCGGGCCCTCTTCCTCCTCTTCCTCTTCCGCCTCGGGGGCTTGCTCCGATATCACTACTGCATTGGGGGCCTCACTGGTCACCGCCGCGATGCTGACCTGAAAGGCGTAGGCCCAGATGGCGATGGCCAGGGCGTTGAGGGCCAGCCACAGCCAGTTCTCCTCCTGCATCTTGTAGAGCCCCGCTGCGGCGAGAATCTGTGCCACTCCCACCACCAGCCACAGGGGTCGGCGGCAGTGCATGATCAGGTACCCGACGATATTGCATAGTGCCCAGATCCCCAGAAACAGCGCGCCCAGGTCCTGAAGTTGCCAGCCGGGTGTCTCCACCTCCAGGCCATTCTCCCCCGCCTGGGCGCGGTTGACCACGATGAGCAGCGCCACATAGAGCACGAAGCTCACGGTGACATTCCACAGGCTTTCCGCCAGATCATAGGCCGGTCGATTTCTTACCATCACATCTCCTGTAGGGGCGGCACTTGAGTGCCGCCCGCC
>LSQX01029478.1_pt1 | contig 19538 bp, 20 predicted proteins | sample 654561 | NCBI WGS metagenome assembly LSQX01 (sample SAMN04489861, study PRJNA283612) | anaerobic digester metagenome | isolation source: 4 biogas reactors fed with cattle manure at either 37C or 55C with and... | place: Denmark: Kongens Lyngby | collected 2014
GTTTTACCAACACCTGGTTCACCGATAAGTACAGGGTTGTTTTTAGTGCGACGTTGTAAAATTTGAATCACACGACGAATTTCATCGTCACGCCCAATCACGGGATCAAGCTTACCAAGTCGTGCGCGCTCCGTTAAATCGAGCGTATATTTTTTTAAGGCTTCACGATTGGACTCACCGTCAGGATCATTAATGTTTTCACCTCCACGTACGTCATCAATGGCTTTTTCTAAGGCTGCCTTATTCATACCAGAGGACTTCAGAACTCGACCTGCAGGCCCTTTATCATCAGCTAGAGCTAATAAAAACAGCTCACTCGCTACGAACTCATCACCACGATCCAGTGCTTCCTTATCCGTACGGTTGAGTAAATTATTTAACTCTCGACTAATTTGTAGATTGGTGTTACCGGTGACCTGAGGCAACTGACTAATTTCGATATCTAGCGCACTGCGCAAACTATTAACCTGTACACCTGCACGTGACAACAAACTACCGGCGCCGCTATCTGGGTCGGCAATCAAGGCCATCAGCACGTGCACTGCTTCAATATACGCATTATCATGATGCACAGCGAGACTCTGAGCGTCCCCCAGAGCCTGTTGGAACTTGGTCGTTAATTTATCAAATCTCATAGTTGATACACCCTAAAAGTTAAATTTTGGGAGTGTTTATCTTGTTGACAGTCTATAAAATAGTCTTTGCTTAACTCCCTACTATGATTAAATAGATAAGGTGGATTTGATAAATTTCAAGTGTATTTACTGTGAATTTAAAGTTAATTTGCTACACTCAACTTCAACTAATCAACTACTAGCTCAATTCATTTCTTAGTTTTTATGTATAAACACTTCCCTACGCCACATTATGTTGTTTTAGACACGTGTGTCTTAATTTCCAACACTATTAGGAAGTTACTCATTCGTATGGCTCAGCACCAATGCATTGCGCCAGTCTGGGGTGATTATATCGGTGAGGAGTGGCGTCGCAATATCCCAAAGATATGGGATGTCAGTGACGACTTTGCAGAGCGCGAATGGAACTTCATGCAGCAACAGTTTCCTGCTGCCAATATGGGCTTAGTTCACGAGTTTGAAAAGGGCTTACGTCACAGCGATGAGAAAGACCACCACGTTATTGCATGCGGGCTGAGTATGCAAGAAAAAGCACCCGATCAGGCTATTTCTATTATTACCTGGAACCTAAAGGATTTTGCAAGACGTGAGATACGTGAATTAGGACTTTACCTCTATAGCCCGGATCAGTTATTGTCCATGCTCTGGCCTCAGCACAAAGAGCTGATGATGGATTTATTTAACCTCTTTGCCATTGATTCTATCGAGGTCGGTAAGCCTGAACTTTCAATTCCTGAATACTTGAAGCGTGAGCGTTTATTTGCACTTAAAAAGCTCTACGATACAGAACTCGAAGCACAGGCTATCGCTAGTTAAACAGCCACCACATCAACTGGGCAATAATCCGAACGACGTTCCTCTGTAGTACCTTGCACAGATGCTACTGCTTGAATCTCCTCAAGCGTCGCCTGTTTTTCTTGGTTATCAACCCAGCGGCTCAAGCGTCCGTAATGCATCCAAGCAACTCTATCCCCCATCGCTAAGGCTTCAGATTGGTGATGGGTTACTAAAATAGCGGATAAGTTATTTAGCTTGAGAATATCCCGCACCTCCATTGCTAAACGCTCACGGGTATCCACATCCAGATTGGAAAAAGCCTCGTCCAGTAGTAATAATTTCGGTTGCGGTGCAATAGCACGAGCTAAAGCAACTCGTTGCTGCTGCCCACCAGATAACTCATGAGGATAGCGTTTGATAAACTGTGACAAACCAACAAGCTCAAGCATTTCATCAACACGTTCAGCAGCAGCTTTCCTACTCCACTTATTAAGGCCAAAACGGATATTTTTCTCTACCGTCAAATGAGGAAATAAAGCATAGTCTTGAAACATCATCCCTATGTGGCGCTCTTCCGGTGCCAACATCCGCTCAACCACAGAAATCAAACGGCCATCTAATGAGATCCTTCCAGCACTGATAGGTTCAAAGCCGGCAATCGCCCGCAAAACTGTGGTTTTGCCACAGCCTGAAGGTCCTAATAGACAGACAATCTCGCCCGATGAAAGCTCAAGACTAAAATCATGTACCACACGATTAGCCTGACTGCCACTACCGTAAATCACATCAATTTGTTCTACGCTTAATAAACTCATATCTAGTACTTAATTTTGTCTTGAGTGCGAGCAAGGACAATAACTGGTACTAATCCTACCGCAATAATTAATAGGGCCGCAATCACACCCTCTTCATAAGTTCCCCTAGCCGCCTCCGCATAAAGCCAAGTAGCGAGGGTTTCAAAGTTCATTGGCCTCAACAATAAAGTTGCTGACAACTCCTTCATCGTATCAACAAAAACCAACAAAGCACCGGTACCAATTGCTGGCTTTAACAGTGGCAAATGCACCATAAAAAACGTCTTCGTATAACTTTGACCTAAGCTTCTTGAGGCGGTATCTAGCTGCTCCGGAATACGCTCATACCCCGCCTCCAGAGAACCAATAGTCATTGCTAAAAAACGCACAGTATAGGCAATCACCAGACCAGCCATACTACCCATGATGTAAAGCTGTGGTGGCAGGCTAAACACAGTAGTCATAAACTTGGCTATCACCGTATCGGCCCAAGCATAAGGAGTTAATAAACCGATGGCTAATACAGTCCCTGGAATGGCATAACCCAAACTGCCGACACGACTAAAAAGTCTTTTAAACTTAAAACGTGGATCTCGCATCACCCAGACAATCAATAAGCCAGCGACTACCGTCAAAAGAGTGGCTACGAGCGATACATGCACCGTATTCCAAGCACTACGCCATAAGTTAGCTGATACTTGCTGGCCCTGAGCTAGACGCTTATAAGCCTCCCAACTCAAATACCAAACCGGCGCAATGAACCCTAACACAATAGGAACCCAACAATACACCATCGCTGCCACAGCCTGCCAACCTTTAAGCTCTCGGGGACGTACTGTTGTCATGCGCTGTGTATTACTAAAGCGCTGACGACGCCTTGCATAGCGCTCAACAAAAATTAACAACACCACTACCGTCAGCATAATACAGGCGATTTGTGCTGCACCACCCAAATTGGAACGCGCTACCCAAGTATTAAAAATAGACGTTGTCAATGTCTGAATACCTAAAAACTCGGAGGCACCGATGTCATTCAGCGTTTCCAATAAAGCTAGTACCACACCGATCACGATAGCCGGTCTAGCTAAAGGCAAAATCAACCTGAAAAAAGCTTGAGTGGGTGTACAGCCCAAAATACGTGCTGCTTCAATTAGATTAACCGGTTGATTAATAAACATCGCACGAGTGGTGAAATACACATAAGGATAGAGCGACATACTCATCACCAGAATCGCTCCCCACATAGAACGTGCATCTGCTAAGCGAAACTCTCGTGGTGAACTATAACCAAGTAACTCCCGTATAAAACCCTGAATAGGCCCTAAAGGATGCAGCAAATCCACATAAGCAAAAGCCATGATATAGGCTGGCAAACTAAGTGGTAATAACAAAGCCCAGACCAGAATCTTACGAGTAGGAAAATAAAAGGCCGTAACCAACCAAGAAGTCGTCGTCCCCACGATAGAAACAATGACTGCAACCCCTATTAATAAGGTGAGGGTATTTTTAGTCGCGGTCGGCAACACATACTGTAGCAGATTAGACCAATGATCCACGCCAGAGCTCATGGCATGCATAGCTAGTGCCGCTATCGGCAAAAAGACGAGCAATACAATCACAAAGGCAAGGCTGGAACTTATGCTCCAGCCTTGGACCTTTTGTAGTTTGCCTTGATTAATAGACATGGTAACTAGTTAACTATACAAAGCACCTATTTTATACAAACTACTGATCATAACCAACCTTATCAGCTAGTTCACTCGCTTCTTGACGGTACTTAGCAATATCAAGAATGTGCAAATCATCAATCACGAGCTCACCGAAACTTGCCACTACAGGATCGAGCTCAACACCGCTACGGACAGGGTACTCATAGTTACTCTTAGCATACATGGATTGTCCCTTTTCCGAAATCAGAAAATCCAATAACTTAAGCGCATTGTCAAGATTAGGCGCATTTTTTGCAATGGCAGCGCCGGTAATATTGGCGTGGGTGCCATTAGACTTTGAATTTTCAAAGGTCGGACGGATCACTTTAATCGCCTCACCCCACTGATATTGGTCACTACCGGGTTCTGCGTTTTTCATGCGACCAACGTAGTAAGCATTACCAATCGCTAAGTCACAAATACCCGCTAAAATATCACGAGCGCCCTCTCGGTCCCCACCAGCTGCTTTACGCGCTAAATTACTTTTTACCCCTCTAAGCCACTCTTCAGCAGACTCTATGCCGTCATGAGCAATTTTGGCAGCAATTAAGCTGGTATTATATGGGTGCTGACCCGAGCGTGAGCATAGCTTACCCTGATACTTAGGATCCGCTAAATCCTCATAGGTCAGTTCCTCTAGATCCAACTCAGTAGAGACATAGACAATACGGTCACGTAGAGATAAGGCATACCAATGCTTATTCGGATCTTTAAACGCCTCAGGCACATGCTCTTCAAGCGCAGGCGAAACAATTTCTTGAGTCAGCCCAGCGTCTACTACATCTAACAAACGGCCAATATCAACCGTCATCAATATATCAGCGGGCGAATTAACTCCTTCTGAACTGACTCGCTCAGTTAGACCGTCTTTGACAAAAACGGTATTAGCCTTAATACCGGTGTCCTTAGTAAACTCATCTAGTAGAGGTTGAATCAAGCCAGGTTCACGCGTGGTGTAGATATTTACCTCATCAGCAACCGCATTAAAAGAGGTGAAAGCCAAAATGGAAGTGGCAAATAGCGATGATAACTTAAACATAGTGTCTCCTATGGTAATGAGAATAATTAGTATTCCACCATTATGCATAGTCAGCTCTAAGTTTCAAGCTATATCATTGATATTAAATTAAAAATTGTTGAGAACTCAACAAAGACATAAACTAGTGATCTAATTCTTTATCACTAACGATTTGAATCAGGTACTCATCCTCACCCAAGAGATTTAATTGAGCACGAGCACGCTCCTCTAGGGCTTCAGTACCGCCACGCAAGTCATCAATTTCGGCTTGCATGGCATTATTTCGAGCTTCGAGCGCTTTATTACGCTGCAATTGCGCCTCTAACTGCTGCTCCAATACATCAACCTGTGCATAGCCAGACCCACCCCATCGCAGGGGGATCTGAATCGCTATACAAGCAAGCACAATGACTAAAAGCAGCAGTCTCATCAGCTAACAATCAACTCTAATTACTTACGAATATTGTAAAAAGCCTCAACACCCGGGTAAACGGCTACCTCAGCTAATTCCTCTTCGATACGTAATAACTGATTGTATTTAGCCATACGGTCTGAACGGCATAATGAACCAGTCTTGATTTGCATAGCGTTAGTGCCTACCGCTAAATCAGCAATTGTTGCATCTTCGGTTTCACCCGAACGATGAGAAATCACCGCTGTGTAACCAGCGCGCTTAGCCATTTCAATCGCTTCGAAGGTCTCAGTCAACGTACCAATCTGATTGATTTTAATCAGAATAGAGTTTGCAATGCTTTGCTGAATACCCTTTTTAAAGATTTTGGTATTCGTCACAAAAAGGTCATCACCTACTAATTGCACCTTATCAGCTAATTTATCACTGAGAATCTTCCAGCCTTCCCAGTCATCTTCAGCCATACCATCTTCAATGCTGATAATAGGATACTTATCGCACCATGAAGCCAGTAAATTAGCAAACTCCTCAGCACTTAAAGCAACACCGCCCTCACCCGCTAAGTGATACTTACCATCACGGTAGAATTCAGAACTTGCGCAGTCTAAGCCAATAGCGATTTGTGTACCGGCTTCGTAGCCAGCTTTATCGATAGCTTGAAGAATTAATTGAATGGCAGCTTCATGATTTTCAACGTTAGGTGCAAAGCCACCCTCATCACCAGTAGCCGTAGACATACCCTGAGCATTAATCAAATCTTTAAGTGCGTGGAATACCTCAGTACCCATGCGTAATGCCTCACGGAAACTATCAGCACCCACCGGTAGAATCATGAACTCCTGCATATCTAGGTTGTTATTGGCGTGGGCACCACCATTAATCACGTTCATCATAGGAACCGGCATATTGAATAAACCAGAACCGCCGAAGTAACGATACAGCGACAAGCCGGCTTCCTCAGCAGCAGCTTTAGCAACAGCAATACTCACCGCTAAAATTGCATTAGCGCCAAGACGTGATTTGTTTTCTGTACCGTCAAGATCAATTAAGGTACGATCGATAAAGCTTTGTTCCTGAGCATCAAGACCTAACAAGACCTCCGATATATCTGTATTGATAAACTCAACCGCCTTTAGGACGCCTTTACCTAAGTAACGTGACTTATCGCCATCACGTAACTCATGCGCTTCTAGAGCGCCGGTAGATGCACCCGATGGCACAGCGGCGCGACCCATCGCACCAGACTCAAGTAATACATCACATTCAACCGTCGGATTACCGCGAGAATCTAAAATTTCGCGACCAATAATATCTACAATTGCACTCATTAGAAATCTTCCTGTTTAAATTAAAAAAATCGTAATTTCTAGGTTGTTAATCAGCTAAAGAAATTTAAAGACCGAAGTCATTTTCAAGTAAGGGCTGCGACTTAACTGTCTGGTCCAGCACTTTAAGCGTCTGTAACAGCGCCTTCATCTTATTAAGAGGGACTGCATTAGGGCCATCAGATAAAGCCGTCGCAGGGTCAGGGTGAGTCTCCATAAATAGACCACTAATACCGACAGCCACTGCCGCTCTTGCGAGTACGGGCACAAACTCACGCTGTCCACCAGAAGACGTACCCTGTCCACCTGGCAACTGCACTGAATGGGTAGCATCAAAGACCACGGGACAATCCGTCTGGCGCATTAGAGCGAGTGAACGCATATCCGAGACTAGGTTGTTATAGCCAAAACTAGCGCCACGTTCACACACTAAAATATTGCTGCCATCACCACCCGCTTCAATCGCTGCTTCCTTGGCCTTATTAACCACTTGCAACATATCTAGAGGTGCTAAAAACTGCCCCTTTTTGATATTGATCGGCTTTAAGGTGGCGGCACAAGCTCTGATAAAATCAGTCTGACGACATAAAAAAGCGGGAGTCTGCAACACATCGACCACCTGAGCAACCTCTGCAATCTGACTTTGGTCGTGCACATCAGTGAGTACTGGGACATCCAGGCTCTCACGCACATCGGCCAGAATCTCTAGCCCCTCGGCCATACCTAAGCCACGAAAAGACGCACTTGAGCTGCGATTAGCCTTATCAAAAGAACTCTTAAAAATAAAAGGAATTTGCAACTCATCAGTGATCGACTTTAATTCGGCAGCGATATCCATAATCATGGAACGCGATTCAATCACACAAGGGCCGGCAATCAAGAAGAAAGGCTTATCTAAGCCTACCTCATATCCTGCTAAATTCATTAAGCTTCCTTAGCCGCTAAAGCGGCTTTAATATAACTTACAAATAATGGGTGACCAGTCCGTGGTTTAGACGTAAATTCTGGATGGAACTGTACACCTAAAAACCATGGGTGGTCAGCTATTTCAATAATTTCCGGTAAACTTTCTTCAGGTGTACGAGAGCTAAAAACCAAACCGGCTTTTTCTAGTTGCTCAACGTAAACATTATTTACCTCATAACGATGACGGTGACGCTCACTCACTGAATCACCATAAATACTCGCTGCAAGTGTATCAGGTTTAACTGGGCTAGTTTGCAGCCCTTTACGCATAGTACCACCTAAATCACTATGTTCATCACGCTTTTGGATTTGGCCTTCGCCATCTTGCCACTCAGTTACTAAGGCAACCACAGGGTGAGCAGTCGAAGGATCTAATTCGGTGCTATTGGCACCACCAAAACCAGCGACATTGCGAGCAAACTCAATGGTCGCTAGCTGCATGCCTAAGCAAATGCCTAAAAATGGTACACCATGCTCACGAGCATACTGAATGGCTTTAATCTTACCTTCAGTGCCGCGCTTACCAAAACCACCAGGGACTAAAATCGCATCAAGCTGCTCAAGCAACTCTGTCTTACCCTCTTCGATATCCGTCGCATCAATGTACTCGATAACCACCTTACTTTCAGTCTGTACACCTGCGTGCATCAGGGCTTCAGTCAAGGACTTATAAGATTCAGTCAACTCCATGTACTTACCAACCATACCGATAGTAACGGTTTGCTTTGGATTTTCCATGGTGTGGACCAAATCATCCCAACTGGACAAATCGGCTGCTGGCGCATCAATTCCCAACGCGTCTAATAAAATCTCATCCAACTTCTGCTTGTGCAGCATCGAAGGAATCTTATAGATGCTAGTCTCATCCCAGACTGAAATAACTGCATCTAGAGGAACGTTAGAGAATAAAGAAATTTTGGCACGCTCATCATCCGGAATCGGACGATCGGCACGACATAACAAAGCATTTGGATAAAGACCAATCTCGCGCATCTTTTGTACGGAGTGCTGAGTAGGTTTAGTTTTTAACTCGCCCGCCGAAGCGATAAAAGGTACTAAGGTAAGGTGAACAAAAGCAGCACCTCTTGGGCCTAGACGCAGACTCATCTGACGCACTGCCTCAAGGAACGGCAATGACTCAATATCACCTACGGTACCGCCAATTTCCACAATCGCGATATCTGCCTCACCGCCAAATGCACGCTTAGCACCACGCACGATGAAATTCTGAATTTCATTGGTGATGTGAGGAATGACCTGTACGGTCTTACCCATATACTCACCGCGACGCTCTTTTTTCAGTACCGATTCATAAATCTGACCGGTAGTGAAGTTATTTTGTTTATGCATCTTGGCGGCGACAAAGCGCTCATAATGGCCTAAGTCCAAGTCAGTTTCTGCACCGTCTTCCGTCACAAAAACTTCGCCATGCTGTAAAGGGCTCATGGTGCCCGGGTCAACGTTAATGTAGGGATCTAATTTGAGCATCGTGACTTTAAGGCCACGGGATTCGAGAATAGCACCTAATGAAGCAGCGGCGATCCCCTTGCCTAAAGAAGATACCACACCACCGGTAACGAATATGTATTTTGTAGACATGTCGATAATGCGCCCGTAAGGGCCTAGCTGGAAATTTAGATTATAGCCGAGAGAGGCTGATTATTTCACTATATAGTAGCAGTGTATTAAATTTAATGCAGCCAAGAAAAACCCCTGAATAGTTAAAATAACGATTCAGGGGCTCGTACTACGCGTGACTTAATTATTCGGTGGTCTTACCGTCAAAATGCTCTTCTTTTTCATTGGCCTTGACATCAACAACCGCACCATCAACGTGCTCAGGTGGGCCGTACAGAGTGTATAGCTTAAGCGGCACATCACCGGTATTGATAACATTATGCTTGGCACCAGCCGGCACAATAGCACCAAAATCCGCCTTAACGTCGTACTCGGTCTCATCAATAATCAACTTACCAGTACCCTCTTCGAAGCGGAAGAATTGATCATGACCCTCGTGAACCTCTTCGCCGATCTCATCACCGGGCTGAATGGCCATCAGCACTAACTGCAAATGCTTACCGGTGTATAACACCTTACGATACAAGTCATTATCTTCAGTTAGCTCTTCAATATCATCACAGAAGCCTTTTTTAGACATAAGCTATTCTCCTAGTTGTATTAGATTAAGGTGTGGCCAAACGCAAATTAAATGCTCTTTTGGCTTATCACTTGATAGTAGTATCTTAAGCCAAATTGCGTTGTATTGAATTGTAAATAACAATTTGCCAATAAAAAAATCCCTTCTCAACTAAAAAGCCAAGAAGGGACTCTACGTCTAAGTGATTACTTTGCTTCAAGTAAAGCTTGGACATCCAATAAAATCAATTCATTATCGTCAGCCACATTGGGTTCACGACTACTGGATTTAGGATAGTTATTATCGTTACCTACAACAATATAACGATCAGCAACCACATCCACGTTTTCAATGGTAAAAAATGGGAATTGAAACTTACCATCAATCAGATCTACTTTAGAAAGATTATCTGGATCCTGTATATCCATGAGATCAATGTAACCCACTTTACGCACCATTTGCTGCTCAGGGTTAAGCTCGATTTTGTACACACGCTTAAAATTAGCCACATTATCAAAGCAGCCAGTCACATCATCACCCTCTTTACATGCCTTATCAGCCGTACCCTCGGTATCATCACGCTCAATAATCAAGCCATAGCGCTCATCAATCATATTAAAGTCACCAATGGAGTGACTACCATCTTCTAATGGGTAGAGCCAAGACTTACCAGTGTACTTTTCCTCAGCCACATCAAAGGCCAAAATACGTAATACAGGCTTGCCTTCAAATTCCTCATAGGCTTTTTTCTCGGCATCCCACAACACACCCTCTAATAAAGGATATAAGGTTTTGCCATCATCAGATAAAGCCATACCTTCAAAGCCTTTAGAACGACGCACCTCAAAAACTGGCATCTCGCCATCAGGACGACCAGGCAGAGTCATACCCGGATAATCAGGTGACTTAACTACTTTGTCATCAACCTCGGTTTCAAAAATCTCGACAACCTTACCTTCACGATCTAGTTTCATCAGGAAAGGACCAAATTCCTCACCAATCCAGAAATTATCACCTACCACCTGCAAACTTTCAGGGTCAAAATCAGCGCCCGTCAAATAACGGCTTTCGGTATCCTCATGCGTAATACGAAAAGGCACCTTTTTGTTAGGGTCTTTTAGAAATACCGTTTCCTGATGCTCCCACTGATCTTTTTCGAAATCAATTTTGTACAGATTGAAGTACAAAGCACTATCACTTGAATTAAGCTTATTACCTAAGCCATTATCAGTAAGAATCCAGAAAGTACCGTCACCGTTATTGACAATACCTGAGTGACCTTGAATAGCTTGCCCTTCAAAGGGGAAGTTAATACCCGTAGGACGACCGTTAGATTTACCCTCGATGGCGCCTAATTCCTCAATACGCTGCTTTTCATGAAACTTACCATTAACACGTAAATCATTTGGCGCATCATCAGGCACCTGAATTTTAGTATCACCTGCCAAAATCAAATGACCGGCTAAATTGGCTGGAAATTGTTCAGCAGCTTGAGCACTAGCAAATACCGTACCAAGACTGAATACAGTAGAAAGTAGAACGCTTGTATATTTTAACTTCATTATTAATTCCTTTAGAAAAATTAAGCGGAAAGCAAATGAAGTATATCTAGCGATGTTTACAGGATCACGACCATGTGATGACAAATTTAAGACAGCTTAGCTACCAGGAATCAGTTTTTGGAAAAAGGTCTTATTTTCAGAGTCGCTTGGCTCCTCTTTGTGTACAAAATCCTTGCAGACACCCTCAACCGCACCAGCCACATACTCATGCATGGCTCTGAAGGTCGTCACATCCTCAGGATCACTAAGCTCGGACTCATCACTGACATCACCAAGCCTAATGACTGTACTCTGACCAAACTCATCCACCATCTGATCAAAAGCGCAACCGCAGAAGTTAGCGTTTTTATTGCCTGCATAAAAAGTACAGGCATTAATAAAATTAAAACGAATAACAGTTAGCGCTCGCTCCGGATCGTCTTGCTTTTCACCGCAAGCAGTCAGGAGCGTAACCAATGCAAATGGAGCTAAAAATTTACGATATCGTATCATTAGAGAGTACAGTTAAGTTGAAACCGTTCAGTATGCCATGACTAAATGACAGTTTAATGAGATTACTCCGGTTTTTTAGCAATCATCGTGGCAAATTGCATACTGACAAAATTACCATAGACATCTCGACGATGCATATTTCCGACATCTTCATTATATTTTAAGAACTCCCATCCAGCATACTTGTCACGTAACTCGCCTTCTTTGAAACCAAAGCGGAAGTCCGGTTGCATCGGATGCTTTTCTGTATTCATCGCACCGACGATAATATTAATACCACCCGGCTTAGTGGCTTTTTGCATTTCCTCAATCAATGCCATCACCGTATCTGGCTCGAGGAACATCGTCACCACAGTGCAGACAAGTACATCATACTGACCCTGAATGCGTGGGTCACGATTAAGGTCCTTAATAGCGGTCTGAATCGAGTCAATCCCCTCTTCTGCAATGATGTAATCGAGAATCTGTATCGCCTGAGGGTTAGCATCGAAGGCATCTACACGATAACCATGTTGGTGCAAATACAAGGCGTTACGACCACGGCCACAACCTATATCAAGTGCCTCATTGCCCACAAAATAAGGCCTTGCTTCGAGCAACTCGGAGTGCGTAGCACTAAGGCCGTATTTTTCGATGAAATAATTTTCAGGAAATTGCTGAGTAGAATCTGAAGTATTAATAGTCATTTTAAAACTGCTTTTATTGGTTGAACTATTAATCAGTTTAGCGATTTTTGAATAAAAATCAAAAGGTGTGATGTAGGGTTATTAAAAACTACAGATAAAAAAATACCCCGTAGTCTCGAAGAGTACAGGGTAAATTTAATTTTACTTAGGAGTTAGTGGCTCCCCCAACTGGACTTGAACCAGTGACCTGCGGATTAACAGTCCGTCGCTCTACCGACTGAGCTATGGGGGAACTGACCTAAGCAAAATAGTATTATGCGTGTGTTTCAGAATTATTGCAAGCCCTTTATCGCTTTGAATACAAAAAACTGCTTTTTTGTGCATTTATGCAACATTTTTGCAACAATTCAATTTTCATGACTTGAAAAACACAAAATACCTAGTCGATATCAATAGGTGTCACAGCAACGCCCTGCTCTGCAAAAACCTCTTGTGCTACACGTAAAGCATTTAAAGCACGTGGAAAACCGACATAAGGGATTAAGTGCATAATACAACCAACGATTTCATCAGCAGTCAGGCCGACATTAAGCCCTGTCACAACATGCATACCTATTTGTGGTGTGCCTTGAGCAACTAGTGCAGAGATAGTGGTCAAAACCTTTTGCTTATTATCAATACCTGGGCGAGCGTAAATATCACCAAAGGCAAATTCAACCACATACTTGCGTAAGTCAGGGGCAATATCTTTAAAGCCTTCGCCAATGTCCATATGACCAGTCGCACTCTCAGCGGTAGGAACGGTTAATTCTTTAAGCTTATCAAGGCCTTTTTGATAACGATCGGTAGTCATGAGCTTTAATCTCCTAAAAAAGTAATTCATTAATCAGCTATCTTAACAAATACACAACTAAGAAAAAGCATCCTACTTAATTAGAACTATTGGGCCACTTCATGAATAGGATCAAAATGAGTCAATACATAACTCACTAAAGGCACAGCGGACTTTATCCTTGCCTCCACCTCATCGGATATATCATGCCCTTCACCAATTGTCATATTAGCGGGCAAGTCAAGATGCAATTCGACTAAAACAAAATCCCCAGCTTTACGGGTTTTAAGATCATGAAAATCAACTAAGCCTGGTGTATCACGAATCGCATTACTAATTTTATCCAGAGTTTCTTTGTCAATTGAACGATCAGCAAGGTCCATCAGGGCGTTCCAGCCCATTTTGGCCCCCATATAAGCAATCATCGCACCGACTATTAAAGAGGCTACTAAATCAGCGTAATTAAGCCCAAAGAAATGCGCAGCAAGACCCACGGCCACTACCACCGATGAAATTGCATCTGAACGTGCATGTAATGCATTAGCCATAATGATAGTGGAATCGACCCTTTTAGCTACCTTGGACATGTAGCGAAATAAAAACTCTTTGGCAAAAATAGCAATCAGCGCAATGACAAAAGCCATGCTCGCATTAATTTCAAGCTCTTCTGGATCTTGTAACCTCCCCACACTGGTGATAATAATTTGCGAACCTACGATTAAAAGCAAAACAGCTATTACCAGCACTGCGATCGTTTCGAAGCGAAAATGCCCGTGTGGATGACCGGCATCTGCCTTCTGGTGAGAAAAGCGATTAGCAACCAACACCACAAAATCAGACACTAAATCAGACAAGGTATGAATAGCATCCGCCACCAAGGAATAAGAATGAGTAAGCAAACCAAAGACAATTTGTACTATCGACAGTAGACAATTCACTAAAATACTGACATAAGAAGTTTTATTGGCAGCATGACGACGGTCTTTAGCAGTGACTTCGGATTTAATCGGCATAAACAGCTCTCTTCAAATAATCAATTTAAACAATATCTTCTAGTGATTATAGCTAATCCAAAAGCCCACCTAGAAAGCCTTTATGCGACTTAAACTCATTATCATCTCTTAACTTTCATTAAAAACAGCTTTAAGCTTAGATACTAATAAGTTAAAATAAAAACAAACAAACGTTAAGAATAGTTAAACCTACTGCATGCGCTTCGTTTTTAAAATTAATAACCTCCTTAAAAATAACAATCAAGCTGCACAGACAGCACGGTGAATCAGCCTGCAATAACAATCCACGAATTGCAGGAATAAGGAGTGGAGACCATGGATAAAATACAGCCTTCTTTGCGTGATAGCATTGCGGACACCTCATTATTAACGCTTTATGCTAGAGCAACAGAAGCACAAAATATACGTCCTTTACTTCATGATGACTTAGCGATAAAACTCGTTGAACAGCTTGATTACGACTTCTCTATCTTTCAGTATGCCCACACCACTGCCGTTGGTGTTGCATTACGTTCTATCCACTTTGACCAAATCACTCGCGATTTCATCGAATCACACCAAGAGCCAATTATTGTCATCATTGGCTGTGGCTTGGACACTCGCAAGCATCGCTTAGGGGAGGTCTCAGATAAGGCCATATTTTATCAACTGGATCTACCAGAAGTGATCACACTTAGAACAAAGCTTCTACCCCCAGAATTTAATGAGCATTACATACCCTGCGATATGCTCAAAAGCAACTGGAAAGATCAGCTCTTAGAAAGACATCCCGAAGGTGATTTTCTTTTTATTATCGAGGGTGTGTTGATGTATTTAACAGGTAGAGAAAACCAGCAATTTTTTCATCAACTAGCTGAGCGATTCAAGGGTGCCGAAGTGCATTTTGATATGTTCAACGACTGGATGAGCCAACATACTTATCTTCATGAAGGGGTCAGCAAAACAAAAGCGACCTTTAAATTTGGATTAAATGATGAAAAACAAATTCAAAACTGGCATGATGATCTAAGGCATGAGCAAACTTGGTTGCTGAGCGACAACCCAGACTGGTATCGCATGGGTTTTCCTTTTGTAAGTAGCTACTTAATGTCCTACACCATTAGGACAGCCATCAAGTTTCTCAAATTTACTATTAACAAATCAGCGAGTTAAAAAGAATTTACATGAAGGCAGTACTATTAAGTTTACTTACCATGACTGAGAAAGATATCGAAATACTCAGTCCTTATTATGAAATAATTTCTGTTAAAAGCCTAGACCAAGGTTTGGCTTTACCTGAAGAGACATTAAAACGAGTTGAGGCCTTATTCGGCTCAGCTACTAAGCAATTAAGCATTGAGTTTCTTGATGCTTTACCTAACCTTAAGGTGATCAGTAGTTTCGGGGTTGGCTACGATCCTTATGATGAAGAGTATATTAGCGCTCGCAAGATTCGCTTAGGCTATACACCTGATGTCTTAAATGACTGCGTAGCTGATCTCGCCTTTGCCTTACTACTAGACTGCGCTCGTCAAGTAAGCACCTCAGACCGCTATATACGTGCTGGCCGTTGGATTAGTGATGGTCCCTACCCCTTGGGCACACAGCTGACCGGTAAGCGTCTTGGTATCCTAGGGCTTGGTCGCATTGGACTCGAAATTGCCGAGCGCGCCAAGGGTTTCCGCATGGAGATTCTGTACCACAATCGCAATCAACGCAATGATGTACCCTATCGCTATGTTGACTCTCTGATTGAGCTGGCTAAGCAATCTGACTTCCTAGTTATTGCTACCCCTGGTGGTCCAGAAAATACAAAACTAGTTAATAAAGAAGTCTTTGAAGCACTTGGAGCCGAGAGCTACCTGATTAATATTGCCCGTGGTGTAGTCGTTGATGAAGCAGCCCTCGTTGAGGCCTTACAAAATAAAGTCATCGCTGGAGCAGGTCTAGACGTCTTTGTTAAGGAACCCCATGTTCCTGAGGCTTTATTTGAACTGGACAATGTCACCCTCTGCCCGCATATTGGCAGCGCTACTCATGAGACACGGGGTGCAATGCGTGATTTAGCTATCGAAAACTTCCTACACTTTGCCCAACATGGTGAAGTAAAAGTAGCAGTGCCTTGGGCTAATTACTAATACTCCAGATTAATAAGTTAAGTGCCACTTGCTCAACTAGCAGTGGCACTTTTTAGTCTATGCCTAATACCACTTATACAGTACAAATAAAATCGTCACTAAAATACTTAGACCAATGACAATTTTCATCATCAGATCGCCATTAACCCCCAACCAGTTAAAAAATGCGCCAATGGTATGTTGCCAATAAAAATCAATGGTGCGACTAAAAAACCTCAACACCCAAAACGCAATAATAAAAAGAAAAACAAAACGAATAATGATAGCCATCGCCAGACCACTCAAAAAAAAACGACCTCAGTAATTTTAACACTAAGGCCGTCTATAGATTTTTTAGATTTAAAGTGCTCTCTTGCAAGCAGCGCTTTTACAGCTTTTAACTAGTCAATAAACTAGGCAACTGTTTTTTTCATACCCGTAGCAGCTAAGACTAGCCCCACCACAAAACCAATCAATGAGGGTACAATCCAGCCTAAACCAATCTCGTACCATGGTAAATAAGTAGCTAGCATAGATTTAGTACTTTGTGATAAGCCAAAAGCCGCTTCCCAAGCATCAAGCACACCGACAATCAAGGCACCACTCATTGCGCATACATAGACGATATGACGCGCCTTAAAAAAGCGATGTAAAAAAGCCAATATAATTAGCACCACAGTAAGTGGATATAAAAGCATTAATACTGGCACTGAAAAACTAATGATGCCACTTAAGCCTTTATTAGCGAGTACACATGCGACCAAGGTAAAAATAATCGCAAATTGTCGATAAGACACCTGTGGAATAAGACGTGTAAAATACTCAGCACATGCAGCAATCAGACCAACGCCGGTACTTAAGCAGGCCAGAATAATAATCACCATCAGTAACAAATTACCTACCGTACCCCAATAGTAATTAGCAATCTCAGAGAACACCTGTGCGCCATTATCAAGCCATCCGGTGACTTCCACACTGCTTGCGCCCATATAAGTCACTAGACCATAAACGATTGCCAGACATAGAGCAGCTAAAAATCCAGCACCCATCGTCAAACGCATTAACTCTTGATTATTTTTCAAGCCAGCCGCTTGAAGAGCACTAATAATAATAATTGCAAACACCAAGGAAGCAAGAGCATCCATAGTCTGATAACCTGCTAAAAATCCCTCTACTGTAGGATTTGCCACGAAGCTACCCTGTGGCGCAGGCAACTCACCCATCGGGTCAATAATCGTCTTCAAAGCCAAAATCGCGATACTCAGTAAAAGCACCGGCGTTAATACCTTACCAATACGATCAATTAACTTGCCCGGAGACATCGCCAACCAAAAAGCAACGGCAAAATAAACAATACTAAATACTAATAAAGCCAATGAATCAGAGACACTATCGCCTAAAAAAGGCCTAACCCCCACCTCAAAAGCTACCGTACCAGTCCGTGGCAAGGCGAACAAAGGTCCAATTGAGAGATATAGCGCGACCGCAAAAAACACCCCAAACCAGGGACTAACACGTGAAGCCAAGTGCTGCACATTGCGAGCGCCTGAGTAGGCCATTACTAAAATTCCGAGCAAAGGCAATCCAGCTCCTGTCAAAATAAACCCAAATACGGCCTGTAGATAATTATCACCGGCTTGCTGGCCCATATGCGCAGGGAAAATAAGATTACCCGCACCGAAAAACAAAGCAAAAAGCATCAAACCCGTAGCAACAAATAAGGCAAACAGATTTTTTGGAGGTAAATGGTCAGTCATAAAGAAGACTCTTGAGATAAATAGTTTATAAAAGTTATTAAAGCTATCACAAAAACAAGTAGTTAGGCAATGCCATACGACTTAATATAAAAAACGGCCTTAGTAATTTTCATACTAAGACCGCTTTTAAAGTTATCAATTAATAGTGACAAGTCCCCGACCTACCACCATCAATTATCTAATCTTTTTGATTTTCACGTGAAGCGCGCTTACGCTCATGCTCTAATAAATGACGCTTACGGAGACGAATGCTCTTAGGAGTTACCTCAACCAACTCATCATCATCAATAAACTCAACCGCATACTCTAGAGTTAACTGAATTGGCGGCACTAAGCGAATTGCCTCATCCGTACCAGAAGCACGAACGTTAGTGAGCTGTTTTGTTCGCACTGGATTAACCACAAGGTCATTATCACGGTTGTGAATACCTACAATCATCCCTTCATAGAGAGGATCGCCTGGTGATACAAACATACGGCCACGGTCTTGTAGGTTCCAGAGAGCAAAGGCTACTGCATCTCCGTGGTTTTGGCTAATCAGCACACCATTGCGGCGGGCACCAATAGCCCCCTCTTTAACAGGTGCATAGTCATCAAAAATATGACTAATTAAACCAGTACCATGTGTTAATGACATAAACTCAGTAGAAAAACCAATTAAACCACGAGCAGGAATACGATACTCCAAACGAGTACGGCCACGGCCATCTGACTCCATATTGAGTAACTCACCACGGCGTTGACCGATCTCTTCCATGATCGTACCTTGGTCATTGTCATCTAAGTCAATGGTCAAAAGCTCCATCGGCTCACAACGAACACCGTCAATCTCACGATAAACCACTCGTGGACGAGATACTGCCAACTCGTAGCCTTCACGACGCATATTTTCCAATAAAATGGTTAAATGCAACTCTCCACGACCTGCGACCTCAAACACGGTCTCATCGTCGGTGTCGTTAACTCGTAAAGCCACGTTAGACTTAGTCTCACGTACTAAACGCTCACGAATTTGGCGACTGGTAACAAACTTACCTTCACGACCAGCAAGCGGTGAGCTATTAACCATAAAGTTCATCGTCAAGGTCGGCTCATCAATTTTTAGCATAGGTAAGGCTTCAGGATGCTCCGGATCACAAATAGTACATCCAATACCAATCTCATCAATACCATTAATCAGGACAATATCACCCGCCTCGGCCTGCTTAACCAACTCACGCTCAAGCCCTTTAAACTTCAGCACCTGATTTACACTAGCGCTGATTGCCTTACCCTCAGGGCCGAATTTGACCACAACACGCTGGCCCGGTTTGATGGTACCGCGATTAACTCGACCAATACCAATAATACCAACGTAACTACTGTAGTCTAAGGAAGTGATCTGTAA
>LSQX01313179.1_pt1 | contig 19535 bp, 22 predicted proteins | sample 654561 | NCBI WGS metagenome assembly LSQX01 (sample SAMN04489861, study PRJNA283612) | anaerobic digester metagenome | isolation source: 4 biogas reactors fed with cattle manure at either 37C or 55C with and... | place: Denmark: Kongens Lyngby | collected 2014
CAATTAAACCGCGTAGCCAAACGGCGTCGCCCTAAAATCACTAAACAAAATAAAATTCCATAATAAATCGCCCCCGCCAACCAATTAAAACCCTTTATTGTTATCGCCGCCCAACTTGGCTCAGCTAAAAAATTAGAAACAACAAAAATATACTTCAGTAGAAGATAGGACGGAAAAAACCATAAAACTCCCAAAAATGGCATAATAATACTTAAAAATAAGGCAATAATTAATCCAGCTAAAAGGGGCGAAAAAGTCCATAAAACCAAAACATTAGCTAAAGGCGCAATCACAGATAATTGCTTAAAATTAACTAGCGCTATTGGCAAAATAACAATTTGTGACACCAGGGTTAAATTAACTGTATCAATTAATGTCATAATTATTTTTTCCATTCTCTTTTTTAATTTTAATTTATTCCTCAACTTATCTTTCAAAATTTCTCCAAAGGGATAAATATAAATAATTCCCAAGATGGCCATAAACGATAATTGAAAACCAATATCACTTTTAAGGAGTCGTGGATTAAAAGCCAGCATCACCGCTGCCGAAAAAATTAAAGCTCTAATCAATGAGCTATGACGACAATAATAAATAGCTAAAAAAGCTAAACCACCCATAATGGCTGAACGCACCGCCGAAGCAGAAAGCCCAGTTATTAATGGATATAAAAATAAAAAAACAAAAACTATTTTTAAAGCTAAACGTCGCCTTAAACCAAATGCTAGGAGAAAATTAATTAGCATTGCACTCATAATTGTAATATGCGAACCAGAAATAGCAATCATGTGGCTTAAACCAACTCGCGAAAAAACTTCTAAATCTTCCTGTAAAACAGTACGACGATAACCTAGTAAAATTGCCTTCGCTAAACCCGCTTCTGGTTCTGGTAAATTAGTATTTATTTTAGCGGCCAAAAATTGCTTAGCATCTAACAAGCAGCCAAAAATTTTTTGCCCTAAACTTAATCTCCCGGTGACTATTTCAATTTTGGGATAATATATCACCGAATAAATATTATAACGCGCTAAATAATTTCCATAATCAAAATCGGTAAAAGTTGGTGGACTTCTTAATTCACCACTAATCATTAAAAAATCACCATAATCATACTGGGGATAAAGATTGGTAGTCACCAAAACCTGACCAGCCTTTTTCCCTAAGACACAAACCGTCAACCGCCGACTTTTATAGTCTACATCCGCCTCCTCACAAACATAGCCAGTGAAAGTTAATCGCCGTCCATTATAATAAGCAATTTCATCCTTTGAGCTTTCATGTTTAAATCCTGTAGGCAATAAACTCAAAATAAAAATCAACCCAATAAAACTGAGGTTAATGATAAAAAATATCTGGGCTGAGGAAAATTTTTTCTGGCTACTTGAATAATTTTTCTTAAAAGAAAAGACAGACATATAAGCTCACTAAAATAAAAAAAACCGCTACTTGTTAGTAACGGCACTATAACAAAAATCAGTTAAAGATATTTTAAATTTTTTCTAAATAAACTCTAAAATTAATTATTTTTTTCCCAACGCAAATAAGCCTCCATTAATGGCTCTAAATCACCATCCAAAACAGCCTCCACATCAGCAGTTTCATAATCAGTGCGATGGTCTTTAACTAAACGCCTTCCATACAAAAAATATGAACGAATTTGCCTGCCCCACTCAGCTTTCTTAACCCCACCTTTTAACTTCTTTTCAGTCTCCTCTTTTTTTTCAGCTGCTAATTGAAATAATTTTGATTTTAAGATATTCAAAGCATTTTCCTTGTTTTGATGTTGCGAGCGCTCTGTCTGACAAGAAACAGTAATGCCAGTCGGAAGATGAACAAGGCGCACTGCTGAATCAGTCATATTAACACTTTGCCCTCCCGGTCCACTAGAGCGAAAAACATCAATCCGCAAATCTTCATTTTTAATCACAATCGTTTCATCATCTTTTATCTCGGGGATTACTTCTACTAAAGCAAAAGAGGTTTGACGTAAACCATCGGCATTAAACGGTGAATTGCGTAATAAACGATGAACACCGTTTTCACTTTTTAAATAAGCATAAGCCCAGGGCCCAGCAATCCGTAAAGTCGCGCTCTTTAGTCCTGCCTCATTGCCATAATTAACATCTAAAATTTCCACTTGCCAACCTTTACGCTCAGCAAATCGTAAATACATCCGTTCAAGCATCTGCGCCCAATCCTGAGCGTCTACACCGCCTGTGCCAGCGTGTAAAGATAATAAAACATTATAATGATCATATTTACCAGAAAATAAAGACATAAACTCTAAGCGGGCAAATTCTGCTTCTAGTTCTTCATATTTTTTCTGCACCTCAACAGACAATTCCTGACTATTTTCCTGATTAAGTAAAACAGCCATTTCCTCTATCTCTTTAATCTCTTTTTCAAGCGCTAACCAATCCTTTGTTTCAGTTGCTAAATTTTCGGCAGCTTGACTAATTTTAATAGCGGCCACTTGATCACTCCAAAAATCCGCCTGAGACATTTTTAGGCGCAATTTCTTTTCCTCGGCCACCTTGCCATCAATATCTAAAAGCGCTTTTGTTTTCAAAAAGCGTTCACCTAATCCCGTTATTTTTTCTAAAAGATTGTTCATATAAATTATTATAACACTTGTTTTTTAATAAACAAAAAGCCCCACTTTCGGGACTTTTTGCTATCTAAACAAATATAAATAATTAACGTTTGCTCCACTGTGGGGCCTTTCTTGCTTTGCGTAAACCTGGTTTCTTTCTTTCTACCTGTCTCGGATCACGAGTTAAGAAATTATTAGCCTTCAAAGACTCCTTAGTTTCTGGGAAAAGAGTTAAAATGGCTCGCGAAATACCTAAACGTACTGCCTCAACTTGTCCCTTCTTTCCGCCACCAGAAACAATAATTGAAAAATTAAAATCACGAAGATGACCAGTAACTTTTAGAGGTTGTAAAATTAAACCAAAATCTTCTTTAGGAAAATATTCACTAGCCCGTTTACCGTTAATCATAATTATACCCTTACCGCCCTCATATAAACGAACTTGAGCAACCGCTCGTTTACGGCGACCAACTGCTGGCGTATATTTTCCAGAAAAATCAGCCGTTTCATTTTTCGCCCAATCCTTTTCTTCATCAAGATTGTCTACTTCATTTATTGCAACGACATCATCGTCCATCATCATTTCTTGTTTCTTTTTTTCGGCCATATTATTTAATAATTAATCTTTTTAACATATTAACACGCAATTTCGTATCTGGAAGCATTTCGCGTACCGCCCGATACAAAACATTACCGGGATCAGCTTCAAAAACATCACTTAATTTCTTACTCTTTAAACCACCTATATAACCAGAATGGTGATAATATTGCTTTTGTTCAAGCTTTTTGCCGGTAAATTTCATCTTATCAACATTCCTAACTTCAACAATATCACCCAAATCTAAATGGGGCTGATATTCTGGCTTATTCTTCCCTCGTAAAAGAGTAGCGATTTTAGTAGCTAAACGACCAACGGTTAAATCGGTAGCATCTAATTGATGTAATTTTCTTTCAATATTTTTCATATTATTATACTAATTCAATCTGGACCATTTCGGCACCATCACCGGCGCGAACACCTAATTTAGTTATCCGAGTATATCCCCCCGGACGATCTTTATAGCGAACACCGAGAACTTCAATCGCTTTCTTAACTGAATTCTTTTGAAGAAGGGTTTTAATTAAACCACGACGAGCCACCAAATCTCCAGTCTTTGATAAAGTGATCATTCTTTCAACTAGAGGGCGAACTGCCTGTGCTTTAGCTTTAGTAGTTTTGACTTTTTCGTATAAAATAATACTTGAAGCTAAATTACGTAGCATCAATTCTCTCGGACCCTTCTGACGACCTAAAATTTTATTTTTATTTCTGTGACGCATATCAACTAGTTTACTAATTATTTTTTAGTTTTCTTTTTTGTCTCTTTTACTTCTTTCTTTTCTTTTTTCTCTTTCTTTTCCTTCTTCTCTTTTTTCTCAACTACTTCCTCTTTTTTTACTATTTTTTCCTCCACTACCTCTTCACTTTCCTCATTTTCCACAACCTCAATTTCTTCTTTAGTCTCCACCTTTTCTGCAGCAATTGCTCCTGGCAAAAGCGCACTAAATTGATCAACTAAAATCTTTACTGCTTTATCAAAAGCCTCTTTAGGAGTAATTGTTCCATCAGTTTTAATATTTAAAATCAATTTATCCCAATTAGTCATTTTACCAATACGAGTATTTTCCACATTCAAAGAAACAAGCGCTACTGGAGAAAACATTGAATCAATTTCAATATAACCAAGCTCACGATTCTCTTTTTTATTTCCCTCTGACATCTTATAACCCTGACCACCCTTAACAATAATTTCCATTTCTAGGCTACCATTATCATCGCTGATGTTAGCAATCACTAATTTTGGATTAACTATTTCTACTTGGCTATTTTTAGTAATATCAGCGGCTGTAACCGTTTTCTTGCCTTTTGCTTTTAATTCCAAACGAACTTCTTCTTCAGTAAATATTTTCAAACGTAATTGCTTTAAATTCAAAATAATCTCTAAAACATCCTCTTTAATGTTTGGCAAAGCCATAAATTCATGGCTAGCACCCTTAATTTTAACTCCAATTACAGCAGCACCCGAAAGAGATGACAATAAAACCCGACGTAAAGAGTTTCCCAAAGTCATTCCATAACCCGGAAATAAAGGCTCAACGGTAATAATTCCTTCGTTCGGATTATTCCCCGTTTTAAAATCAATTTTTTTAGGCAAGGCGATATTATTTTGCATATATTTTTTTATTTTGAATAGTACTCAATAATCATTGAGACATTAATGTTTTGTGGTAAATCTGCGTCCTGCGGTTCGTGCAAAACTTTAGCGCTTAACTCTTTGTAATCAAAATTTAACCAACTTGGTCTTTCCGCCTTCTTAATCTTCTCTCCAATTTCTTTAAAGAAGCGGCTATTTTGACTGCTCTTCTTAACTTTAATAACTTGACCCTCCTTAACAATTAATGACGGAATACTAGCTTTACGACCATTAATAGAAAAATGGCCATGAGTCACCATTTGTCTAGCCTGGGAACGTGATGAAGCAAGACCAAGGCGATAAATAACATTATCTAAACGCATTTCTAATAATTTTAAGAAATTCTTACCAGCATCACCCTTTTTAGCCGCAGCCTTCTGATAAGTTAAGCGAAATTGCTTTTCCAATAAACCATAATACTTCTTCGCTTTTTGCTTTTCTTGTAATTGCTCACCATAACCACTTAAACGCTTGCGACCTTTAGGGCCATGAAAGCCAGGGACATAATTACGCTTAACTAACGCACACTTTGGGCTAGCGCAACGCTCTCCTTTTAAAAATAATTTCTCGCCGATACGACGGCATTGTTTACATTTACTATCAATATTTCTTCCCATATTATATGTTATTATTAAACTCTACGTGGTTTCTTAGGACGACAGCCATTATGAGGAACTGGAGTAATATCTTTAATGGCAGTAACTTCTAAACCATTAGCATTTAAAGCACGAATAGCTGCTTCTCTGCCAGTGCCAACACCAGAAACAAAAACACTAATTTCCTGCAAGCCGTATTCTTCTTTAGCTTTCTGAACAGCAATCTTGGTAATAATTTGGGCAGCATAAGGGGTTGCTTTTTTAGCACCCTTAAATCCAGCTAAACCGGCGCTAGCCCAAGATAAAACATCTCCGTTCGCGTCGGTCAAGGTCACCATTGTGTTATTATAAGTTGCTTGAATATAAGCACGACCAGCTTTAACAACTCGGGCGACTTTTTTCTTCTTTTTCTTAATTAATTTCTTTTTCGCTCTAGCTTGCTTATTTTTTTCTAACTTTTGTTTTATTTCCTCCGGCAATTCTTCATTACTGGAATCAAAAGAGAAATCTTCTACCTCTTTCTCCTCTTTATTCTCTTTAACTTCAGCCTTAAGCTCAGGAACATCTTTTATTTCCTTTACTTCTTCACTGACTGCCTCTTTTTTTACTTCTTCAGACATATTTTAATACTAATAAATGCTAATATAATTTATTATAAACTAAGTCTTTTGCGCTCCAGCCTTAGATTTACCACTACCCATGGTAACTCGTTTATTCCCGCGAACAGTTCGGCTATTAGTTTTCGTTCTTTGCCCTCTCACTGGTAGATGTTTAACATGGCGAGAGCCACGATAACAATCTATTTCACGTAGACGCTTAATATTAGCTTGAACCTCGCGACGCAAATCACCTTCAACGGCATATTTTTTTTCAATAATTTCACGGAGACGATTTACCTCATCCTCTTTTAAATCTTTAACTCTAGTATCCCGGTTAACCTTGGCTTCAGCCAAAATCTTATTTGATCTAGATTGACCGATACCGTGGATATAAGTTAAAGCAATTTCTACTCTTTTTTCGTTGGGAATATTAACTCCCGCAATTCTTACTGCCATAATATTAAAAAATTACCCTTGTCTTTGTTTATGTTTAGGGTTTTTGCAAATTACATGAACACGACCTTTTCGTCTCACAATTTTACAATCTTTACAAATTTTTTTAGCACTAGCTCTTACCTTCATATTGAAAATCTAAATTTATAGTCTTACTTAATTCATTCAAGTTAAATTACAGACGATAGACAATTCGCCCCTTAGTTAAATCGTAAGGACTAATTTGTAATTTTACTTTATCTCCGGGCAAGAGACGAATTTTATTCATTCTCATTTTCCCAGATAAATGAGCTAATAGCTCATGGCCATTCTCTAATTTTATTTTAAAATTAGCAGCTGGCATAAGCTCCAGCACCTCGCCCTGCATCTCAATAAAATCCTTGGCATTAAGGGTTGAAGAGCTGTCACTCATATTTTCTCTATCTTTTGACATTAACACAAAAAAATTTAATAAAGACTTTTTATCTGCTTTATCAAAATCTTATTATAAAAAATCAATTTTTCTAATAATATTCTTAATAAAATTTATTATAGAGATAAGCGTTTAAATTGTCAAGAGTTCGCTTTAAAAATAGCCAAAAATCAATAATTACTCTAAGATTGCTTTAATTCTTCTCACTCCAGCACTAGAAGCTTCTTCTTTTTGAATCTTAAAATGCCCTAATGTTCCAGTATTTTTTACATGAGGACCACCACAAATCTCTTGAGAAAAAGCACCTTCAATATCAGGTTGCTGATCTGCTTTTAAATGACAAGCGCTATATACTTTTACTTTCTCGCCATACTTAGATTCAAAAACACCCATCGCTCCTCTCTTCTTTGCCTCCTCAAGTGATAATTCTTCACAAATAACTTCATAATTTTCCGCAATCGCCTGATTAACTAAATCTTCAACTTTTTTTAGTTGCTCGGCAGTCATTTTTTCTGGATGAGAAAAATCAAGACGCAAACGCTCTGCTGTGATATTACTTCCTCGCTGAAAAACATGATCACCTAAAACTTGACGTAAAGCAGCTAATAATAAATGAGCAGCTGTATGCAGCTTAGTAGTCGCCTCACCAGCATCCGCTAAGCCACCTTTAAATTTACCAGCTGCGGCCGTCCGAGAAAGTGCCTGGTGTTTTTTTAACTCTGCCTCAAAACCAGCCCGATCAATAGTGATGCCATTTTCCTTAGCTAGCTCTTCAGTTATTTCAAAAGGAAAACCGTAACTTTGATATAAATTAAAAGCCGCCACACCATCAATGCCATTAACTGCTATTTTTTTAAACTCCGCTAAACCTTTTTCTAAAGTACGCAAAAACTTTTCTTCTTCTTTTTTAAATTCCGTAAAAATAAATTCTTTATTTTTAACTAACTCCGGATAAGCAAGAGCATAATCATCAACCACTACTTGAGCAATCTTATCTACCCAGGCTTCTTGAGTGATTCCTAATTGACGACCAAAACGAATCGCGCGACGCAACAAACGACGAACAATATAGCCTTGATCAGTATTTGAAGGAGCAACTCCCTTATTATCACCAACAATAAAAGTAGCTGCCTTAATATGATCAGCAATTACTTCAAAACTACGTGTATCTTCCTCATATTTTTTACCAGACAATTCCTCTATCTTAGCAATTATACGACTAAATAAATCACCTTTAAAAATACTATCTTTTTCTTGCAAAACCATAGCAATTCTTTCTAGACCACCACCAAAATCAACATTTTTATTTTTTAATTCCTCCCAACCTGCGGCCGTCTTCTTGTACTGCATAAATACTGAATTACCAATTTCTAAAAAACGTCCGCAATCACAATTAAGGTGGCAATGAGGTCCAAACTTTGGATCATGTGGTTTGCCGGTATCATAAAAAGTTTCACTATCGGGTCCACCTGGTTCACCAATTGTTTCCCCTCGCATCCACCAATTCTTATCTCTATAAGGGAAAATCCTCATGCGACTAAAATCTATTTCTTGTCCCGGGCCATCCTCTCCTTTACCAAAAGTAGTTGGTCCTTCTTCGGCTGTAATTCCATATTTAGCAAATAGCTCTTTTAAAACTTTAATAGACTCCTCGTCTTTTTCAATTTTTCCATCTTCACTACCAGCATAAACACTTTGATAAACTCTCTGAGGATCTAAACCTAATTCTTCAAACAGAAATTGGTACCACCAAGTCAACTGTTCAGTTTTAAAATAATCACCAAAGGACCAGTTGCCCAACATCTCAAAAAAAGTATTATGACGCTTATCGCCAACCTCATCAATATCATCAGCGCGAAAACATTTTTGGCTATCAACCAAGCGCGAACCAGCGGGATGAGCTTCGCCTAATAAATATGGAATTAAGGGATGCATGCCAGCCGTAGTAAATAAAACTGTCGGATCATTTTCAGGAATTAAAGAAGCGCTTGAAATAACAGCGTGGCCACGAGCGGCAAAAAAATCTAAATATTTTTGTCTAATTTCACTTGAAGTCATATAACTTAAACATTATCATTACTAATTATTAACCCATTCTATATTACTCTAACTTCCTCCACTAAATCAACCCCAAATTTTTTATTAACTGCTTTTTTTACTTTCTCAGCTAACGCTAAAATATCTTTAGCTTGGGCGCCACCATGATTAACTAAAATTAAAGCTTGTTTTTCATACATACTCACTTTGCCAAAACGCTTTCCCTTAAAACCAGCTTGCTCAATTAACCAACCTGAGGGAATCTTAATTTTCTTATTATCACTCTGAAAATATGGCATCTCTGGATATTTTTTCAATAAAGATTTAAATTTTCGCTCGCTGATTTCAATGTTTTTAAAATAAGAACCAGCATTCGGCAGAACTCCGGGATTAGGCAATTTGCTATTTCTAATGTCAGTAATAACATTAACAATATCACGCAAACATGGTTCAGTTATTTTTCTTTTAGCTAATTCAGTCTTTAAGGGAGCATAAGTTAACTTAAAATTAGGCTTCCGACTTAATTTCACCACCACCGAATAAATAAAATACTTCCCTTTTAATTTATTCTTAAAAATACTATCACGATAAGCGAATAAACAATCTGCTGCCGAAAAAATTTTTTCATGACCAGTTTTAAGATTAATCGCTTTTAAATGATAAAAAACATCTTTTAATTCTACGCCATAAGCACCAATATTTTGAATTGGTGCTGCTCCCACTGTGCCATAAATTAAAAACAAATTCTCTAAACCATACAATCCTTGATTAACAGTGAAGTTAACAAACTTCGTCCATGATTCACCGCCTTTGCCCTCAACTAAAGCATAATCATCATTTTTATCAATAATTTCCATCCCCTTAATCTCATTCTTAATAACTAATCCTTTTATTTTTTGACTAATTAAAATATTTGAGCCACCCCCGAGAATAAAAATTGGCTGCTTATTTTCTTTGGCCCAAATAATTGCCGCTCTTAAATCTTGTACATTTTTAACAATCACAAAAAACTCGGCCGCTTGTTTAAGGCGAAAAGTATTAAATGGAGTTAAATCAATATTTTCCTTAATTTTGATCATAAATTATTTTTTCTTCAATAAAATATCAGCCACCCGAAAAATATCCCCCGCGCCCATCAATAACAAAACATCTTGATGATTTAGTTTCTTTTTTAAATATGTAGCTACTTGTGGGATGGTGGCAATAGCCTTCACTTTTTGCTTTATTCCCTGTTGCTGATTATGCTCTTTTATCTTTTTAGCTAATTGAGCGCTAGATACACCACCCTGTTTTTCACGGGCTGAACCATAAATATCTAAAATAATCAGCTCATCAGTTAAAGCAAAACTAGTTACAAAATCTTTAAACAAAGCCTTAGTTCTAGTAAAAGTATGAGGATGAAAAACGGTAATTAAATTTTTCCTTTGTTCGCGTGCCCTAATCGCTTCTAAAGTAGCCTTTATTTCTGTTGGATGATGGGCATAATCATCAATAATCAAAGCTCCTTTATATTTCCCTAACACCTGGGCGCGCCGTTCTGTGCCTTGGAAACTGCCCAAATATTTTTTGATATCCGATAGTGAAACTCCAAGCACGCGACTAGCCGCAATAACTGCTAAAGCATTAAAAACATTATGTTTGCCCCAAAGACTAATTTTAAACTCTCCCCAATCATTAACGGAAAAATATTGATAACCATTTTTTATTTTTAAATTAGTCGCTAAATAATTAACCGTGGGCACAGTAGCCTCAGTATCAGCTACATCATAAGTAATCACCGGTCCACCACTATATTTTTTTATTTTACTTATTTCCTGATCGCGATTATTAATTACTAAAAAACCAGTCGGCGAAATTTTCTTAATAAAATCAGCAAAAACCTTTGTATAAGCCGCTTGATTCGGAAAAAAATCTGGATGATCAAATTCAATATTATTTAAAACTACGCCCCAAGGTTGAAAATATTGTAATTTATTTTGATATTCATCAACCTCTGCTATAAAATACTTTGACTGACCCAATAAACTACTACCATTAAACTGGGGCACTCGTGAACCAACTAAAACATTCGGTGATTTACCCGCCTGTTGTAAAACATAACCCAGCCAAGCAGAAGTAGTGGTCTTGCCATGACTACCACAAACAGCAATGCCACGATAATCATTAAACACTCGCCCCAGAGCTTCAGCATAAGAAATCACGGCAACTTTCCTAAAACGCTCCGGATTATTCTTAATCATGGCCATTTCCGGATTATTGCTGGCAGAAAAAGCTGAAGAATAAATAATTACATCTAAGTGAGCAGGAATATTTTTCTCGGCAAAAGGCGAAAAAACTTTTATTTTTTCCTTCTTCAAAACCTGATCCGTTAAAAATGTGTCCACAATATCAGAGCCAGAAACATTATTTCCCTTCTCCTTCAAAAACTGAGCCAACATGGTCATGCCCACCCCCTTAATGCCAATAAAATAAATATTCTTTTTTTTAATCTGCTTCTTCATTATTTTTATAATTAATAATTTTCCAAATAATGGCCGTTATGTTTTCTGCTCCAGCTGGTTTCATGCTTTGAGAAATATTATCACTTAACTCCGCTCTTAGTTTTTCATTCTCTAAAACAGTTTTTATTTCTGCACTTAAACTTTTTGCTGATAACTGTTCCTGATCTAAGACAATTGCTGCTTTTTTATCTCTAAAAAAATCAGCATTATCTTCTTGGTGGGAATGCGGTATGGGAATAAGAATAGCTGGTTTAGCATAAAAAGCAATTTCCGTTAAAGCGCTTAAACCACAGCGCGAGACAATTAAATCAGCTGCTCTCAATAAATTAATAAACTCCTTACTCTCCACAAATTCAATCGCTTGATAGCTACCAATAAATTGCTCTAATTCAGGTTTTATTTTTTTAGCTATTTCTGGATGCTTGCCTTGGCCAGTTAAATTAATAATCTGGCAAAAAGACAAGAGATTTGGTAAAGCTTCGGCAACTAAATCATTAATTACCGAGGCACCAGTGCCACCACCAGTGACTAAAACAAAAGGTAAATCTGGCTTTAAATTATATTTCTCCCTAATCTTAATTACATCTTCTGAGGCAAAGAAATTTTTAGTTGGATTGCCCGTTAAAACAGCTTTTGGCCCATAGTCAACCAATGATTTTTCAAAAGTAACCGTAATTACTCGGGCTAAAGGAGCCATTAGTTTATTAGCTAATCCTGGGCGAATATCTTGTTGATGAACTAAAACGGGAATTTTATAAAAAGCAGCCGCCCACACCAAAGGCACCGCCACAAAACTACCGGCTGTCACAATAATCGCGGGGCGCTCTTGTCGCAAAAGAGAAAAAGACTTTAAAAAAGCAAAAAATATCTTAAAAATATCTAAAATATTATGTACTGAAAAATAGCGTCGCCATTTACCACTAGGTAAAGAAAGATATTTTATTTGACTAGAAAAATTAGCAAGCATCTTTCTCTCTACCCCATTTTTTGTTCCCACAAAAACAATTTCTAAATTCTTATCTTCTTTTAACAACTCCTCAGCGACCACTAATAGAGGCGTCACCGAGCCGCCCGTTCCGCCACCGGCCAGCATAATTTTTCTATTGTTCTTTTTTTCTGACATGATTGTGTTATAAATTAATATCGCCGACTAGTTGTTTTAGTCTGTTTACTGATATTAACCAATATTCCGATAGCTATCAAGTTAGCTAAAACCGCCGAGCCACCAGAAGAAATAAGCGGCAAAGGAACACCAGTCATCGGAATAAGATTAATCATTCCACCAATATTTAAAAATGTTTGTACCGCTAACCAAGTAACCACTCCAACCGCTAAAGTGCTACCAAAAATATCTGGCGCATCACGGGCAATCAATAAACCCCGATAAAAAATAAATAAGTATAAAAGAATTAATAACGTACTAGGAATAAAGCCAATCTCTTCAGCAATAATCGGAAAAATTGAATCCCCCCAAACTTCCGGTAAATACATAAATTTCTGACGACTCTGTCCTAAACCACGACCAAACCAACCACCAGAACCAACTGCAATTAATGATTGATTAATCTGGTAGCATTTATCTTGAGCACTATAACTAGGATCTTTTAAGCACATGAAACGATCAGATTTATAATCATCTATATTGTTCATACTCAGTACGGCCAACAAAGTTAAAGCCGCCACCATGCCAACTAAAAAAAGATGGAAAATTTTTCCACCTCCGACAAAAAAAACAACAACTGAGGTGAAGACAATAATAAATAAGGTGCCTAAATCAGGCTGCATAATCATTAAGGCACTAATGACTCCCAAAATCAATAAAAAAGGAGCAATCCCGCCAGAAAAACTATTTAAATTATCTTTTTTTGCCTCTAACCAGGTAGCTAAATAAATTAAAAAAGATAATTTTACAAACTCTGATGGCTGAAAAGACATGCCAAAAATATTAATCCAACTTCTAGCTGTCCCATACTCAGAACGTAAACCGGGTATAAAAACTAAAAGCAATAAAACAATAGAGGCTAAAAGAAAAAAGCCAGCAAACTTTTTCCAAATATGATAATCAATTTTAGAAACTAAGAAAAAAACTAACAATGAAATAAGCACCCAAACAAGTTGACGAACAAAATAATGATAAGTATTGCCAAAGCGTGAATAAGAAACTATCCAGGAAGCGCTAAAAAGCATCACTAAACCAAAAACAAGTAAAACAAAAACAGCTGAAAGCAAACTTTTATCAGCTTCATGTTCGCCAGAGCGAGGAGCAAATATTTTTCTTTTTAACCGGCCCAAAGCCATAAAAATAAACTTTTACCCAACTTAAAAATTTCTGTCCAGTAAGAAAATAATTAATCCAATAACCGCGCCAAAAGCAGCAATAATCCAAAAACGCATTACCACTTTAGCTTCCGTCCAGCCAATAGCTTGAAAATGATGATGAATTGGCGCTGACAGAAAAACTTTCTTTTTAAATACCCGCTTAGAAAAAACTTGAATTAAAACCGACAATGACTCAATAACAAAAATAATTCCAATCGGAATAAGTAATAAGGCACTATTAGTTAGCATGGCAATAATGCCTAGAGTAATCCCTAAACTCATTGAACCAGTATCGCCCATATAGAAACGGGCGGGTGGAATATTAAACCATAAAAAAGCAACTAAGGCGCCAATTATCACGCCGCAAAAAGTTGCTAAATCATAACGTCCTTGTGTAAAAGCAATAACTGCATACGATAAAAAAGCAACTAGCAGGGTGCCTCCCGCCAAACCATCTAGACCATCTGTTTCATTAACAGAAAAGGCAGTAGCTACAATAATAAAAATAAATAAAGGAATATACCAAGCCCCAATTTCAAAATTGCCCAAAAAAGGAATATGAAAAACTGTCCAATCTAGCTTAAAATAAAACCACAAAGCACAAACAGTGGCAATAAAGGTAAAAATAAATAAACGATGACGTAGCTTTAGGCCACCGCCGCCCAACACTCCCTTGCCCCTAATATCTAACCAATCATCAAACAAGCCAATTATAGCTGTAAAAATCAATGCACCTAAAGGCAGCAAAGTTTCTGAGCGAGATAAAAAGTTTAAATGTTTAAAAAGAGTATCTGGAAAAATATCAGCTAAAAAAGAAAATAAAAAAATAAGAAGCAACAAAGTTCCCCAGATTAAAATCCCGCCCATTGTCGGCGTTCCCTCTTTAGCGGCATGTAACTTGCTAAAAATCGGAGTTTCACCATTATTTCTTATCCGCTTCCCTAATTTATATTTATATAAAAAGTGAGTAAGCAATGGCGTAAACAAAGCAGCCACCACAAAGGCAATCGTGGCGAAAAACAAAACTTTAATCAAATAAAACTCCAACATAAAAATTAACGAAAATTAATTAAATAAACCGATAAAAGCGCTATACAGAGAAAAGCGCCAAAAACATTAGCCGCGCCCAAAAAATAATGAACAAAAATCTTAAAATTATTATCTTTACGTAAGCTAGCTAAAATTATTAAATTAACTAAAGAAACCACTAAACCAAGTAAGGGATAAAGATAAATTTGTGCCCGATCAGCAACTAAATCAATACCAAAATTAATATTATAATGAAGTATCACTAACTCTGTACTTAAACTACGATAAATAAACCAAGCCTGCAGCCACGCCAAAACCTGCCAAAAGACCATTAAAGCAAGATAAATACGACTAGCAGTTAAGCGAAAAATAGCAGAAAAGGATTGTTTTATATTCTCTAAAATAGAATAAAAACGGGCATAAAAACTAGAATAAGACATAAAAATACAAAAATAAAATTTATAGCGACTCGTAACGCCTCTAAATACTGCTTAATATAATTATTTTAACATATTTTATAATAATATAAAATAAGCTATAATAATAGTATTATGAGTAAAAAAATTATATCTAATATTTTTAATTATGCCTCCCAAGAAGGAGCAAAAGACATCATAATTGAAAAATTACCTAAAAAAATAAATATTAATTACCTCTTCCCTGATAAAGAGACTCGTTCTTTTAGCTTGCCAGCTAAACTAGAGGAGGATTTTCGTAAAAACCTCCAAAAAGTCCTTGCTCTTGCTCCAGACGATTTAGTGACTCAAAAATATTGTAAACTAAAAAATAAAACTGGGTATTTTAATTTTTATTTAACCATTCTTTCTTCTGCTGACGGCGACCGCCTCATTATTAACTTAATTCCAAAAAAACAAAAACTTTTTAGTCTCAGGCAATTAGGACTAAAAAGCAGTGATGTAAAAGCTCTTCAAGCAGCCGCTCAACGCCATTCTGGTTTAATTTTAATCAGCTCGCCTGATAATCAGGGAAAAAGCTCTACCCTCTACGCTCTTCTGCGGGAAATAGATGCTTTTAACCGTAGTTCTTATTTTCTGGGAGAAAGCTTTGAACACTATCTTGATGGAATTAATTATTTAGCTGATACTAAAAATAATTGGAACAAAGTTTTAGATCTTGATTCTGATGTGATTATTACTGAAATAACCCAAGAAAAAAGTTTATACAATGCTTTTCTAGCTGCTTCTTCTGGTCGCCTAGTTCTAGCAACGATTAAAGCTAATTCTGTCTGGGAAGTAATGCTCACCGTTTTAAGGCTAAACTTACCCTTAACCTTAAAACTTAATAGTTTACTTTTAATAACTGGGCAACGGATTGTTCCTTTAAAAAGAACGAAATCAAAATCAACTAGAAAAAAAATTAACAACCGCCAAGACATTGGCCTGTTTGAAGTTTTAAATATCTCTCCGGCAATCAAGAAGTTTATTATAAAAAAAGAAAAAGATAAAAAAGAAGAACTTAGAAAATATATTCAAATTAAAAAAGAATTAGAAAATAAAATTATAAAATTTAAAGTAAAAACTGGTATTGAGGATAAAGTGTTTGGTAGTGTAACACCAAAACAAATATCTGAAGAATTAAAAAAAATAAATTATATTATTGATAAAAAAGATATTAAAGCTGAAAATATTGATAAGTTAGGGTTTCATGAAGTTAAAATTGTTCTAAATAAGGAAGTAGAGTTTAATATTAGAGTTCAATTAATTAAAGAATAGAGGTGAATTATGACAGAAAGAAAATTACCACAAAATATAGAAGCAGAACAATCGGTATTAGGATCTGTATTTATTTCAAAAAGTGCTTTGCAAAAAGTTATAGAAGATCTTGAAAAAGATTCGTTTTATTCATCGGATAATTCTAAAATATATGAAGTATTAAAAGAATTATATATAGAAGGTGTTGCAATAGATGTTACAACTGTATCTGACAGATTGAAAAAGAAAAAATATTTTTCTTCTTCTTTGAGTGCTGAATATTTATTAGAAATTGTTAACTCAGTTCCTACAGCTGCTAATGTTGATTATTATATAAGTATAGTAAAAGAAAAAGCAATATCAAGAAAACTAATAGATACTGCTACTAATATTGCTACTGTAGCGTATTCAGAATCTGAAGATATTGGAGAAATGTTAGATGATGCTGAAAGGAAAATATTAAATGTAGTTAAAAATAGAAGAGCAACTGAATTTAAAAATATACAAGATGTATTGTTTAGAGCTCAAGCTAATTTGGAAAAATTATCTGAAGCTGGAAGTGATATTACTGGAGTAGCCAGTGGTTTCCATGATTTGGATAAACTAACTACAGGATTTCATGAAAACGAATTAATAATAGTTGCTGCAAGACCAGGTATGGGAAAAACTGCATTTGTTTTAAATATTGCAACAAATGTAGCTTCATCTACAAAAAAAGCTGTTGCGGTTTTTAATATGGAAATGAATGCTGAGCAATTAGCAATGCGTATGATAAGTTCTGTAGGTCAAATAGATGGATATAGAATAAGAACTGGTAAACTTGAAAATAATGATTGGAAAAGAGTAAATGAAGCAATTAGTCAACTTGCAAATACAAATTTAAAGATTGATGATACTCCTGGCATAACTGTTGGTGAAATTAGAGCTAAATGTAGAAGATTGGCGTCTTCAGAAGAAGGATTAGAATTAATAATTATAGACTATTTACAATTAGTAAATGTTGGTGGAAAAAATAGTGATAATAGACAACAAGAAGTAGCGGAAATTTCAAGATCACTAAAAGAACTATCATTAGAATTAAATGTTCCAATAATCGCGTGTGCACAGTTGAATAGATCCGTTGATTCTAGAGAAGATAAAAGACCATTGATGAGTGATTTAAGAGAATCCGGTTCAATAGAACAAGATGCAGATATTGTTGCATTTTTATATAGAGATGATTATTATAATAAAGAATCTAAATTAGAAAATAATAATAGTGTTGTTGAATTTATAATTGGAAAAAATAGAAGTGGTATAACGAGTACTATTAAATTAATGTTTAAAAAGAATACTAGTACTTTTATTGGATATTTGGAAGAAGAATAATGAAAATAGTAGTTCTTGCAAGTGGTTCAAAAGGAAATTCAACATATATAGAAAATAATGATAAAAAAATATTAATAGATTTAGGAGTTTCTCTAGAATATATTGAAGATAAATTAAACAATATTAATGTTGACCCAAAAGATATTAATTGTATTCTTATAACTCATACACACTCTGATCATATTATTGGACTTTCAAAGTTTATAAAAAAATATGATACATCGATATTAATAAGCCCTAAGATGGAATCGGAAATAATTAAAAAAGTAAAAGATCCTAATATTATTTATTTTAATAAAGAAATGGATTTAGATGGATTATCAATTAAAATAATAAAAAATTCACATGATTGTGATTCTTTTGGTTTTATAATAAATGATAAAGTTGTATATATAACAGATACTGGATATATTAATTCAAAACACTTCCCATTGATATTAAATAAGGAAGTATATATATTAGAGAGTAATCATGATGTTGAAATGTTAATGAATGGTAGTTATCCTCATTATTTAAAACAAAGAATATTAAGCGATAAAGGACATTTATCAAATGAAGCTTGTTCTTATTATTTGTCTCAACTAATAGGGGAAAATACCAAGTACATAATTTTATCTCATTTAAGTGAGGAAAATAATACTGAAGAAAAAGCTCTAGAAGAATTAAATAATAAAATAAAAAATACTAAAATAATAAAAATTGTTGCAAAACAAAATGTTCCAACTGGAGTAATTGAAATATGATTAAGGTAATTTGTGTTGGAAAAATTAAAGAAAGATATTTAGTTGAAGGAATAAATGATTATATTAGAAGACTATCAAAATATACTAAATTAAAAATAATTGAAGTAGAAAGTTTTGAGTATGATGATATAAGCAGAAACTTAAAAGAAGAGAGTAATGGGATTATAAAATATATAGACCCGAAAGAGCATATTATTATTTTAGATACTAATGGAACGGAATTATCATCAAAAGAATTTTCTAATAAAATATATAATATTTTATCTAATAAAAATATTACTTTTGTAATTGGAGGTTCAAATGGAGTTGATAATTTGTTAAAAAACATGTCAAATGACATCTTGTCTTTTTCAAAATTTACTTTCCCACATCAACTGTTTAGATTAGTTTTTTTTGAGCAATTATATAGGGCATTTAAAATAATTAACAATGAAACATATCATAAATGAGGTGTAAAATGTTTGGAAATAGTTGGGATAAAATTTTAAAAGAAGAAATTAACAAAGATTACTTTAAAAACCTAGTAATTTTTTTAAATCAAGAAAATTTAGCAAAGATTATATATCCTAAAAAAGAAGATTTATTTAAAGCATTAAAAGTAACTGATTATGATAACACAAAAGTTTTAATATTAGGTCAAGATCCATATCATGGAGAAGGAGAAGCAAATGGATTGTGTTTCTCAGTAAATATAGGAATAAAAAAACCGCCTTCATTGAACAATATTTTTAAAGAATTAAAAGAAGATTTAAATATTGAAAGAACAAATACAGATTTAATTGATTGGGCAGTACAGGGAGTATTGTTATTAAATACTGTGCTTACTGTAGAAAAGGATAAACCTTTCTCTCATAAAAATATAGGATGGGAAATGTTTACAGACAACATAATAAAAGAGTTAAATAATAAAAAAGAACCCGTTATTTTTGTATTATGGGG
>LSQX01271182.1_pt1 | contig 19533 bp, 15 predicted proteins | sample 654561 | NCBI WGS metagenome assembly LSQX01 (sample SAMN04489861, study PRJNA283612) | anaerobic digester metagenome | isolation source: 4 biogas reactors fed with cattle manure at either 37C or 55C with and... | place: Denmark: Kongens Lyngby | collected 2014
TCACCGGTAACCCCGATACTCTGCTACTCACCTGGAACCCGGTGACGTACGACCACTACCATCAGGAGTTTGGTGGGAGACTCATGGCGGTAGACACGAAGATACCATGGCCGCCGGAGTATCTGCGCGGGCTTTTGCTTCCCAGTCCAGGCAAGCTCGGCTTCCAAAAGGTACTGCTAGATGTGGAGACATATCCCGGTGCGTTCAGGCCCAGAGACTTCTGGACAGATGGGCCATGTGGTCAGTTGCTGAAGGAATTCGAGGCACTCGGGGGCACCGTCGAGAAGGCTGAGGCGACTACGGACTTGCCACCAAGCTATCTGAACCTGCCTCGTGAGCACGGATAGCCGGGTCCTGCTCTGGTCCCTGTCAGGCTGGGGATGACGAACCGACTGCGGGCTACGGTGGCTGCAGCCGATAAGCGGGCTGTGCCGTGTCTCGTCGGTTACCTGACGAAGATGACGCGAGTGCCGGCAATCTGGTCATGCCAGCCACGGTGTTCTGCGTTGATTGCCACCGATAGGTAGAAGAGATTGCAGGTGCAGTTTTGCAGCAGCATCTGCATGATTGCCCGGCCCAGAGCGACTCCGTAACTTATCGGCGTCCCATCAGCGCGGACGATGCGCATGCCCAGGGCCATCTTGCCTAGCGTTGCCCCATAGGTACCGTTCATCAGCGTGAAGTAGGCCAGTTGCACCAGCAGTACAGGTATCTGCGCCAGTTGCACCAGCGACATGAATTCATCTGACTCGGGGTCTATTTCGAGGCCAAGCACAATCAGAGTCGCGTAGATGACGACACCCAGCGGTAGAACCAGGATCAATCCGTCAATCAGACTGGCAGCCACGCGCGGCCAGAATGGTGCATTGTCGAAACGCGGTGACGGTACTGGTATGCCGGGGTGTGCGGCCGTTTCGGGATACACAGGACGGGGGGGAGGCGACAACTCGGTGTGTTTGGCCCCGTACGTCGGTGATATAGGCAGCGAAGCCCCGGTCAGTTCGTAAGAGTCATGCGTAGTCAGTGGGCTTGGAGGGGCCGGCTGGGGTTGGTCTGGTGACACCCCAGCCGGTTCAGCGTCAGCCTGATGTTTCTCGGGCACCGGCAACGCCGCGCCACAGTATGTGCACACCTGTGCATCGCCATCTACATGACGGCCACATCTCGCGCACTGCTGGTCAGTTAGCTCGTGCTCCGAGTCCATCGTTTCAATCGCACCTTAGCTGTCGTGTTATCGACACCGTGTGCCTGATGCCACATGAGCCCTACCCCAACAGTTGCAGGCACTGAGTTGCTATGTGTTCACCTGTCAGTCCGAAGGATTTGATGAGCTCCCATGGCTGGCCGGAGTCGCCGAATTTGTCCTGCACACCAACCATCGCCATCTTGATCGGCTTACCGATATCGGCTCGAGCCACGGCACCTGCCACCAGGTTGCCAAATCCGCCCACCTGATGCTCCTCGGCCGTCACTATGGCTCGTGTTTCTGCTGCAGCTCTGGCTATACTGGCTTCATCAAGTGGCTTGACGGTATGCACATCGAGCACGCGCACCTGCATACCATGCTCACGCCACAGAATCCAGGCCGCCCGCATGGCTTCAGGGACCATCGGCCCGCAGGCTATGATGGACAGGTCCTCGTCTTCGGTTGCATACTGCGGCGCGAGTACCTGCTCGAAGGCGTCCACGAAGTTGGCTGCCTCTTCACGGAAGCGGATGACGTTGGCCACCCCGAACTCGAACGGTGTGTCAGGCGAGGTCACGACCGGGGTGGCTTCACGGGCATAGCGTACCACTGCCGGTTCAGGGCGTTCGGCGATGGCCAGAGTGGCTTTTTCAGTCTGCACTGAGTCGGCCGGAACGCACATGATGAAGTTGGGCAGGATAGTGATGAGCGAGATCTCTTCAAGCGATTGGTGCGTGCCGCCGTCGGGGCCGACTGATATGCCTCCGTGAGCGTCTGCGATTTTCACCGGGTACTTGTTGTAGGCTGCAGTAGTACGCAGTTGATCCCAGTTGCGGCCTGTGGAGAAAACGCCATACGAGCCGCCGAAGGTCACTCGCCCTTCCTTCGCAAGCCCGGCTGCCACCAGCGTCATGTTCGCCTCGGCGATGCCGCAACTGAAGAAACGCTTCTTGCGGTCTGCATCCTCCGTTGCCCCATCCGGCTTGTAGAAGAAATCCATACGGATGGAGGCGGTGATGTCGGCTCCGAGGGCGCACATGCTCTCATCGCCGCCCAACCGACAGAGGGCGTATCCGAAGCCGTTGCGGGTGGCATCCATTTTCGCCTGCATGGTCTGGCCGCTGTTCCACCAGTAGTCTGTGGAGAACTTCGGCACCATGGCTTCCACACGCTTGTCAACCTCGGCCTGATAACGCACCACCATGTCCAGCAGTTGGTCTACGCGCTGGGGCGTGAAGACATCGGTCACACCGAGATCTTCAAGCGCTCGATCCAGTGATTCGGCACCGCTGCGCCCATCTTTTGGCGGTGTGCCGTGATAGCCCACCACGTCTTCAGCATACGACACACCCTTGCCCTTGATGGTGCGTGCGACTATCACCGCGGGTTTGCCTTCTACTGCGTCGGCCTTCTCGAGTGTCTCGAGAATCTCGGCCATGTTGTGGCCGTCACACTCGAAAACCTCCCAGCCGAATGCAGCGTATCTGCCGGCTATATCGCACTTATCCATGACTTCTTCGGTAGTGCCGTCAATCTGCAGGCCGTTGAGGTCCACTATGGCCACCAGGTTGTCGAGCTTGTGATGGGCGGCAAACATCAGGGCTTCCCACACCGAACCTTCGTCATGTTCACCATCGCCGAGGATGACATAGCAGTTGTAGTCCTTGCCGTCGAGCTTGGCGTTCAGGGCAGATCCACAGGCAACTCCCATACCCTGTCCCAGAGAGCCGGATGACAGCTCCAGCCCGGGCAGCTTGAAGCGGTTGGGATGGCCTTCGAAGCCCGAACCCAGTCGGCGTAGCAGTAGCGTCTGCTCCACACCCTTCATATCGCTGAGGCTGTCGAGCACTTCATCGTGGAAGCTCACCTTGCGGTCCTCGAAATACTCGGCCATACCAAGCGAGACGTACAGGGCCGGTGCTTTGTGTCCCACTGACCAGAACACACGGTCACGCTCTTCCCAGTCTGGATTCTTCGGGTCATGGCGGATGTGCTTCAGGTATAGGGCGGCTGATATGTCCATGATCGACAGTACTCCACCCAGGTGACCGGATTCGGCTGCCACGAGTGAGATGGTCGTCCAGGCACGCATTTCTGCCGCCAGACGCTCCAGCTGCTCAACCGTGTAGTCTTGCCTTAGTTCTCCGGTACTAGAGTTTACGATCGGCATATAGGCTCCTCCACTTTTTGGCATTCGCTGTTACTTTCCGGGCAACGGTACATTTCGAGGCTACTTGCAAGGCTCTGCCCGGCAGGCACGACACACTGCATGACATGCTTTTATTCTGAAGCTGAGATGATGGCAACGAACGGGCAAGGACACAGTATACCATACCTCTGGAGGTTTGGAAAAGCCCACCACAGGTTGGTCAACTGCTGTGCCTTGGTGTATCATGTGGTCGGGAATTATGCACACTACAGTAGGTGTTCACACTGGTAACTGCAGGGATTGACATAGGCTCACTCACCTCGAAAGCGGTTGTGCTGGATGCTGACACGAGGCAGGTGCTGGGAAGCTGTCTGACGCCCACCGGAAGCCGCCCACAGAAGGCTGGTCCGGCAGCCCTCCAGGGGGCTCTGGATGTGGCGGGCATAGCCGCAACAGCGATAGAAGCCTCGGTGGGCACCGGCTATGGGCGCAACTGTCTGGAGCAGGTTGCCTGGCGGATTACCGAGATATCCTGCCATGCCCGGGGTGCATTTCATCTTGCGTCTGAGGTGCGGACTGTTGTGGATTTGGGCGGTCAGGATGCGAAGGTGATATCACTTGACGAGGCAGGGCGTGCGTTGGATTTCGAGATGAACGATCGCTGTGCGGCAGGAACAGGGCGATTTCTCGAGGTGATGGCCGCAGCACTGGACCTGGATATCGGGCAACTCGGCTCGCTGGCCTGGGCCGCCGAGCAGCCTGCCAGTCTCAGCAGCACGTGCACCGTCTTCGCCGAGTCGGAGGTCATCGGCCTCCTGGCTGACGGCCGTGAGGTCGGTCAGATCGCTGCAGGTCTGTGTGAGGTCATCGCCCATCGCACAATGCAGATGGCCAACCGTCTGCAGATACAACCTCTGGTCATGATGACGGGGGGAGTGGCACATAACATAGGTGTGAAGAAGGCGATGGAGCAGGCGCTGGGCATGGGAATCGTGGTGCCGCCGGAGCCGCAGCTTGTAGGTGCTCTGGGGGCAGCCATCCTGGCAGCAGAGAGGGCGGCGGCAGAGTGAGATCGTGCCTGAACCCGGCACTGCTGGTTTGCATGGCGATGCTGTTGCCCGGTTTTGTGATAGCGCAGCAGCCGGTGGCTGAGGCCGTGGCTCTGGTGCGACAGGCTGAGCAGGATCTGGCCGCTGAGCGTGGCAAAGCAGCAGTGGAGAAGCTGCAGCAGGCGGCGCGCATCCAGCCGGACTGGCATGTACCCGCATCACGGCTGGCTGTGCTGTATCAGGCCGCGGGCATGGATGTCGCAGCACTGCAGCAGTATCTGGTAGTGCAGCTCATTTCGCACAACCAGTATCAGCCCAATCCAGAGAAGGATCCGGCGTTGCGCGCAGAGCTTGCCGAGACCGAGGCGTATATGCTGATGCAGGTCAACGCGGTGCGGGCACGAGCGGGACTGCGGCTGCTGTATCCGCACCCGCAGTTGGCGGTCATAGGACGCCAGCATGCCCGCGAGATGCGGGACCTGGACTACTTTTCCCATGAGTCGCCCACTCCTGCCCGGCGCACCATACTGGACCGCTTCAAGCTGGTACTGCCATTTCGCCCTACGGTGCTGGCCGAAAATCTGTCGAAGCGGTGGCGCACGGGGTATGGCTACAGTCTGAGCCTGGCAAATGTGCGCCAGAGCCATGAGGATTTGCTGCGCAGCCCCGGTCATCGGGCCAACATACATCGTGCAGACGTGATAGACTTCGGCATTGGGGTGGCCAGTAACTACAAGGGTGACTACTGGCTTGCTCAGATATTCGTGGACATGAGCGGACATCCTGAGTACTGAGGCGTGAAGCACAGGGCTACTCAGAAATCGAGGCTTCCCAGAAGTGATATAGGCAGAAGCGGCAAGGCGACTGTGAACTCGCTGTGGACAGCAGCGATTGCGTGGAGATATGATTATGCAGGAAGAGATCAGGGACCAGTTGCAGTACGCGGGCGAGGTGATGGCCAAGTGTGCTGAACGGCTACCCGGCGACATCGCAGCGGCGGCACGTATCATCTTCGCATCCCTGCGATCCGGCGGCACTGTAGCATTCTGCGGAAACGGCGGTAGCGCCTCGCAAGCCCAGCATCTGGCCGGCGAGCTGGTCGGCAGGTTCCTGCTGGAACGCCCGGCGTACCGCGGCATAGCCCTGACTGCTGACACCTCCATACTCACCTCAGTGGGCAACGATTACGGCTATACTGAAGTGTTTTCCCGCCAGGTGGAAGGGCTCTTGCACCAGGGTGATGTACTGGTCGCACTGTCCACAAGCGGCAATTCGGAGAACTGCCTGCGTGCAGTGGATAGAGCGCGTGAGCTGAAGATCAAGACGGTGGGGCTGTCTGGCGCGGGCGGAGGCAAGCTTGCCGGGCAAGCGGACCACTGCATCGTGGTGCCCAGCTACGACACTCCGCAGATCCAGGAGGCTCATCTGGCCATCGGGCATGCCATATGCCGAATAGTCGAGAGGGCTCTGGCACAGCAAGACGGAAGTAGCGATGAGATTTGACCTGGCGGAGGCACAGGGGATGCTCAGTGACTGCGGCATCTGCTGGTCGCTTTCCTACATAGCAGAAGCAGGCTCCACCAACGCTGAGCTGGCGCGAGCCGCCCGAAGTGGCGCTGCAGAGGGCACAGTCATCGTGTGTGGACACCAGACTGCCGGCCGTGGCAGGCAGGGGCGTATGTGGGAGGATCGGGGCCATCAGGACCTGATCTTCTCGCTGCTGTTGCGTCCGCGGTGCTCCCCATCTGACTACGGCTTGCTGCCGCTGCTGGCATCGGTAGCACTGGTGGAGGCGGTGCAGGCCCTAACCGGCGTGATGCCGTCTGTCAAGTGGCCGAACGATGTCATGGTGCAGGGGGCCAAACTCGCGGGGATACTGCTGGAAGCTGACACAACCGACGGCTGGGCTGTCATCGGCATGGGCGTGAACCTGCTGGGACCTGCCGATAGTCTGCCTATCTCACTTCGAGGCTCTGCCATGACCGTAGAAGCCGCAACCGGACAGGTGGTCACTCGGGAGCAGATGGTGGTAGCGCTGCTGGATGCGGTCGCCATGCACTACGTGCAGGCTCAGCGGAGCGGCTATACAGAAGTGCTCAACTCGTACCGTCGTGCGGACGTCACGGTGGGGCGGCGATTGCGCCTGCTTCGAGGTGACGAGACGCTTGAGGGCATTGCTGAGCAGATAGATGAGCGCGGGCGGCTGGTGATCGTCGGCGAGATGGGGCGAATAGCTACTGACGCCGGTGAGGTGCATCTGCTAAAATAGTACAGATATGCGTCGGGGCCTGCAGTACATCATCGGCCTGGTAGTCGGCGCTGGATATGTCTGTGGTCACGGATTATGATTGACGCTCTACATCAGGTCTGTTTGCGTTCCATCCCCGCCAATCGCATCGCGATAACTCTGCTGCGGGGCGCTTGTCAGGTGCTGGTACTGGTTGCTATGGGTGTCCAGGCGACTGTGGCAGCGGCTGCGTCGGCTGGGCCGGTCATGTCGCCGCTGGCTGAGGGTGGCCGTCTGCTCAGTGCTGGTAGGTATGTTGAAGCCGAGACTGTCTTCCGGCAAGCCGCCGAAAACGACTCACTGTGTGCCGTATCTCGGGCTGGGCAGGGCGCTGCGCTGTTTTTCTCAGGGCAGGTAGAGGCGGCCGAAGAGCAGTTCAGGCAGGCGCTGGAGCTGGACCCCAACTGTGTGTCGGCCATGCTGGGGCAGGGCGTGGCTCGCTATAGTCGGGGCCGCACGCAGGAGGCCATGGTAGCATATCGCCAGGCGCTGGCCTACCATACCCCGTATCGCGATGAGATTCGCGCCTGTGTTGCACATCTGGCTTGCATGTCGGGCTTCTATCAGGCCGCGGAGATCGAGGCGGCCAGTGTGCTGGAGGCAGACGATGGGGCTGAGCTGGCGCTGCAAGTGCTGGCCTCCTGCTATCTGGCCGGGCAGCGTCCCGATGACGCTATCAGAGTGCTGGCCCGCCCGATCGGTGAGGCACTGGCCGCTTACCCAGGGCTCACGACACGATCTGCGCTGTTCGCTCCGGATACTGCGTACTATGTGGACCATGGCCTGGAGGAGCAGGTGCGTCTGGCCGCTCTGGACCGCTTCGGAGTACGTCCCACGGTTCAGGTGGCCCAGCATGCCGAGACGGCAGCCACGGACTCTGGTGCCGAAGATGACGGTCTCAGTATCGAGTGGCCTGCATCGGGGTCAAAAGTCAGCGGGGCCATCGAGGTCGCGGTCGGAGTGCCCGGTGACCTGCAACTAGACTACATCGCGCTGCTTCTCGATGACCGCTTTGTGGGCGTCAGCAACGCTCGGCCGTTCCGCATGTATGTAGACACCCGCAACTGCCCTGATGGCCTGCGAGAGCTGCGTTGTGAGGCGTACGGCCCCGGGGGTCGCATCGTAGGGCGCACTTCCCGCACAGTGGTAGTGGCCAACGGCTCGCGCACGCTGATGGCATCTGAAACCGCCATCCGCGCCGAGGTGGATCTGTTTTTGCAGCAGTGCCTGCTGCTGCGCGCCGATCCTCTCCTGCGCTCCCAGTTGTCGGGGCATGCTCTGATGATGGCGGGGCGTCCCGCCGAGGCGGTGAACGCCTTCGAGTATGGCTTCTCATACAACCCCAGACTGCCGGGGCTGCGCGCGGATCTGCTGTTGGCCTACCATGAGCTCAGCCTGCTGCACGATGGGCCTGCTGAGCTTCATCGTCTGGACGGTTCTGGCAACCGGATAGCACTCACCTTCGATGATGGCCCTCATCCGGTACTCACGCCCATACTGCTGGACCTGCTGGATCGCTATGGCGTCAAGGCCACCTTCCTGCTTGTGGGCAAGCAGGCGGAGACCTACCCTGAACTGGTGAAACTGATAGCGGATCGGGGCCATGAGCTGGGCAATCACTCCTACAGTCACCGCAATCTCTCGACTCTCAGTCAGCTTGAGATCGAGCGTGAATTGATCATGACGCGCCAGATCATCCGCCGGGCAGGGGGCGGCTTTGTCACACTATTTCGCCCGCCTGGTGGCCACTACAACAGCAGCGTTCGTCAGGCGGCACAGATAACCGGCCATACCACTGTTTTCTGGAACGAAAACATAGGCAACTATGAACATCATACTCCTGCCGAAGCGTGCCGGATCATGCTCGACAAGATGGGCACGTCGAACATAGTGCTACTGCACAGCGGCTATGACAAGACGCCGGAAGTGCTACCACTTTTGCTTCCGCAACTCGTGCAGCGCGGTTATGTGATGGACACGGTATCTGCACTGACTGCCCATCAGCCCGTCTTACTTGAGGACCTGGTCTCGCTGGGCCCGCCCGGGTGGCAGTTGCCTTGAAGCGGCTCATGGTGCACCCGTGGTTGCTGGTGATACTTAGCACAGCGGTCTGGTGCCTGCAAGCCGCTGCTCAGAATGCACCACCGGCGACATCGGCCGATGAGCACACAGTCCTCAACCCCACGGCACGACTGGACTACAACCGCCATCAGTTTCCTGACGCAGGCATCACCGATTTCTCCTACCTGCGAGATCCCCGTGCCGGAGAGCGTGGATTTCTGTTCACAGGTACCGATGGCCGCTTCTACTTCGAGGACGGAACGCGCGCACGGTTCTGGGGCATAAACGTAGCGAAAACCTCGGTGTTTCAGCCCAAGGCGAGCATAGATGAGGCAGTGGCTGCGATTTCTCGAGCAGGCTTCAACCTGGTGCGCCTCCATCATCTGGATGACGTAGACGGCTTGCTTCCCCCCGACCGCGTCGGCAACCCGCAGCGATTCGATGCCGACAACCTGGATCTGGTGGACTACTGGGTGTATCGGCTGAAGGAGACGGGCATCTATGTCTACCTGGACTTGCTGGACTTCCGTACCTTTCATGAAGCGGAGGGAGTCACGAATGCCGAAGCACTGGGCCGCGCCGCCAAACCGTATGCAGTCTTCGACAACAAGCTCATAGAGCTGCAGCAACAGTATGCTCGCCAACTGCTTATCGAGCATATCAACCCCTACACGGGTCTAAGTTATGCCGACGATCCTGCGGTGGCCATGATCGAGCTGTGCGACGAGCACGGACTGTACTTCTCGCGCAAACGGTGGGGGCAGTTGGCCGAACCGTATGCCAGTGATCTGCAGCGCAAGTTCAATCAGTGGCTGGCAGATCAGTACGGAAGCACCGGTACACTGGCCGAGGCCTGGACTGATGTCGAGGGCAATCAGGGGTTGCTGGCCGGCGAAAACCTCGGTGAGGGCACCGTGATGTTGTTTCCGGAAGCGCGCATGTCGGGGCGATCTGCACCTGCACAACCGGACGAACCTCAGCGGCTGCAGCGTGGTCGTGAAGCTGATCGGCAACTGTTCATAGATAGCATACATGCCGAGTATCTGCGCCGTATGAGCACTTACCTGCGTGGCCGCGGGGTCAAGGTGCCTATCACCGCGGTGCTTGACTTCAACAAGATAGCCGACATGCGCACAGTTGCTGAAGGCCTCGACTTCATCGGCACCAATTTCTACTACGACCACCCGTATTTTCAGCCTGATAAACAGTGGCGTTTGCCTGCCTTTTACGAGGGCCGCAACCCGCTGGGCGATGACCGTGTCCAGACCTTCATCCCACGCATGCTGGTAAGTCGTGTGTGGGGCAAGCCTACAGTAGTGCGCGAGTGGAACATATGCTGGCCAAACCAGCACTGTGCAGCAGGCATGGTAGAGGTCGCCGCTTACAGTGCCTTTCAGGACCTAGATGCGCTGATACTGTTCACCTATGATATAGTGCCGGGCAAGGATCACATCGAGTTTTTCGACGTGCGACATGATCCGACGCGCTGGGGTCTCATGGGGTTATGCTCTCGACTTTTCCTTGAGAGTGATGTACATCGGGCCCGCTACCGCACTGCGATGGGCTTCTCGCGAGTGGACAGCTTTTTCCCCACCTGGCAACCCATGCCCACTGAGGACTATAAACTTGGCTGGGTGACCGGCCTGTACACTCTGTTTTTCGATGATGACGCTCCCGCGGCGGGGCCAGATCTGCTGCTGGCTTCGGGCAGGTCGGCCAGTGGCACATACGCGCGTGAGAACAGCGTGATTTGTGCCAACTGGGACACCGAAGACCTGCTGGACCACAAGCGCGATCAGAGCCTCGACCAGAAGGCGGGCTACCAGGTGGCCACCGTCCCGGGCCGAACTGACTTCTACACTTTTGGGGGCACCATGTTCTCGCCCGGCCACAGACAACGTATTCACACCGACCCTGCGTTTCTGGTGTCTGATGTCCGCGCCCAGAATTTTCGTCCCATCGGCACAGATGCAGGTGAAGAGAGCTGTGTGGGCTTCCGCGACACTGCCCGAAATGTATACGTGTTCCGCCGCTTGACCGCAGAACAGAAGCTGCGAGTGGCGCTGGATGCCCTGGGGCAGATGGCTGGCGGCAGCATCTCACATCGCCAGGTGGATGAAGGCATCTACACCACCGACACCGGCCAGCTCACTCGTGATGTCAAAGCGGGACTGATGGCCGTAGACACGCCCCGTCTGCATGCCGTGGCAGGCAACCTGAGCAGCGCATCGAAAGCGCGCACCTCGGCGTTGAGTGTTGCCACTGCCGCCTCAACCGGTGCGGTGGTGTGGGCCAGTCTCGACCGGTTGCCTGCAGACAAGTCACAGCACTGGGTTCTGAAGATGGTCACTGTGGCGACGAACACGGGCCAGAGTCTGCGGCACCATCACTCTGGTGCTGACGGAGACATCTACGCAGTGGATCTCATCGGTTCCACACCGATTTCCAGCATAGGAGAGAAGACCACGCGTCCGACTGTAGTATCGCTGGATGGGCGCGAGGTGGTCCGCATCTATCTGAAAAACGGCTCGTGGGAACTGTTGTACGAAGGCGGCAGGTACTATCTAGCCTGCGACACTGAGGGCATCGAGGTGGAGCTGCCCGCACTGGGAGCTCAGGTCTCCTATACCCCCGCAGCCGGTGGCGAGGGAGTAGAGCAGTTGGAGCGCCAGCCCTTCACTTATCCCCGTGCCTTTGAGTTGCTACAAATCAAACGGGGCTGAACCGCCAGGAGGAAGCACATGCCACGGGCGCGAAATAGCCCACAGCATCGGCTACAACCAGTAGGAGGAGTGCATGACATACTCACTTTTTGATTGCGTATCACCACTTGATTTTCGCTACTACGGGCCTGACACCGGGCTTCGGCAGATGCTGGATCCGTACGTCACCGAGGCGGGACGGGTCGGCAGCGAGGCTATGGTTGAGGCGGCTGCAGTACGAGTGCTGGCTCGGCGTGGAGTGTGTTCCGAGGCCATAGCGCAGGAAGTGGCTGATGCGGCCGAAGCGGTGACCGCAGATGAAGTTGCCGCTGAGGAGGCGCGGATCCACCACAACATCCGCGCTCTGGTAAACGTAATTCGCGGCAAGGTCAGCGATGAAGCCAGGCCCTATGTGCATCTGTGCCTGACCAGCTTCGACGTGGTAGACACTGCGACTGCATGGCGTCTTCAGCAGGCTGCTCGCAAAGCAGTGCTGCCCACCCTGGCCGATCTGCAGAGAGCGCTCATCAGCCTGGCCCGTCGCGAGGCAGGGCAGGTGCAGATGGGGCGCACTCATGGCCAGCACGCGGTGCCCATCACCTTCGGCTTCAGCCTGGTGGGTTTCATCAGCCGCCTGCAGGGGCGCATGGAAGCCATCGCGACAGCCGCAGAGGGGCTTTGCGGCAAGCTCAGTGGTGCAGTTGGAGCATACAACGCAAGCTCTTTGTTTTTCGACGATCCGGAGCAGTTCGAAGCTGAGGTATTGGCCGAACTGGGCCTCAAACCGTCTCCGAGCTCCACTCAGATAGCCGAACCGGAAGCGGTGGCCGACTACATGCATGCCCTGGTGTCTACGTTTGGCGTGCTGGCCGATCTGGCCGATGACATGCGCCAGTTGCAGCGCACTGAAATCGCGGAGGTGGGTGAGAGGTTTGAAGCTGACCAGGTCGGCTCCTCCACCATGCCACACAAACGCAATCCATGGAACTTCGAGAACGTCAAGAGCATGTGGAAGACGTTCGTGCCCCGGATGGGCACCGTCTACGCAGACCAACTATCAGAGCACCAGCGCGACCTGACTAACTCCGCGTCATCCCGCTTCAATCCGGAGCTGATCGTGGCCCTCGTCAGCAGTGTCCAGCGTCTAACGCGCATCATGGCGAAGCTGGTCACCGACGTGCAGCGGATGGAGCAAAACTTCGCGATGACTGCGGGCATGGTAGCTGCCGAACCCGCCTATATCCTGCTGGCTTCTCTCGGTCATCCCGACGCTCATGAGGCCATGCGCAAGCTGACCCTTCAGGCGCAGGCAAGCGGGAGGCCGCTATGGGATCTGCTTTCTGAAGACCCCGAGCTGGCGCCGTACCTGGAGCGTCTTACTGATCAGCAGATAGCCATGCTGCGCAACCCGCATAGCTACACTGGCGTCGCCGAAAAGAAAACTCTGAAGCTGTGCGACGAGTGCAGCGAGCGCCTGGATGTCCTCATGAAGCAGATAGACTGATATACTGGCCGCGTATACCATCGCGAGGAGAGACTCTCTTGTCACTGTTAGGTATAGATATAGGCAGTACTGGTGTGAAAGCTGTGGCCTTCGCCCCCGATGGTGTCATCCTGGGCCAGGCATATCGCGAGTATAGCGAAATCTACCCCAGGCCCGGATGGATCGAACTCGATCCACAGCAGGTATGGGATGGCATCATCGCAGTCATAGGCAGTGTGGTGGACCAGACACGTGACGATCCGCCCACTGCGATGTGCATGTCAGCGTTAGGTGAGGCATTTACGCCAGTGGACCGGCACGGGGATTTCCTCTACAACACGGTGGTATCACCTGATAGCCGAGCCGTCGCACAGGCTGACTCCTGGAACGCACGCCTCGGCTCTCAGCGCGTCTTCGAGATCACCGGTATGCCACTTCACCCCAGCTTCACGCTCAGCAAGCTGATGTGGATACGCGAGGAGATGCCTGAGCTACATGCGCGTGTGCACAAGTATCTGTTGTGGCCTGACCTGGTGATGCTGCGATTGGGGCTCCAGCCACGGGTGGACTACAGCCTGGCCGGACGCACTATGGCCTTCGACATACATCGCAAGCAGTGGTCAGAGCAGATGCTACACGGTGCCGAGATTGCGCCGGAACTCCTGGCTGAACCTATCCCATCAGGAGAGGTGGTAGGAGCACTGGATGCCAGAGCGGCCAAACTGACCGGCCTACCCGAGGGTTGTCTGGTTGTTGCTGGCGGCCATGACCAGCCGATGAACGCGCTTGGAGCGGGCGTTATCAAACCGGGGATGGCTGTGGATGGCATGGGGACCGTCGAGTGCGTCACCGCAGCGCTGGCCGAACCAGTGCTGACTGAGCCGATGCGACACTGGAACTACTGCTGCTATCCACATGTGGTGGCTGGCATGTACGTCACGCTCGGCTACAACTACACCTCAGGCGGTCTGCTGCGTTGGTATCGCGACAACTTCGCCCAACACGACATGGCGCGTGCTCGCCAGGAATGCGCCGATGTGTACGATCTGATACTGGATGAACTGCCCGCGGAGCCGACCGGTTTGCTGGTACTGCCCTACCTGGCTGGCTCCGGCACGCCATATCTGGATCCCTTGGCCAGCGGTGCCATACTGGGCTTGACGCTGGCCGATGATCGCAAACGGATGGTGAAGAGCATACTGGAGGGTACGTGCTACGAACTGGCGCTGAACCTTCTGCGGATGAGCGAGGGCGGCATCCGCATAGACCGACTGCGCGCTACCGGCGGTGGCAGCAAGAGTCCACAGTGGCTGCAAATCAAGGCAGACATCACGGGGCGCCGAGTGATCACCCTGAACGTCGGTGAGAGCGGCTGTCTTGCTGGTGCTATGCTTGCCGGTGTGGCAGCCGGCATCTACTCTGACGTACCGCAAGCAGTAGAGCACCTCATCGAGGAGCGCGACAATTTCCAGCCCGATCCTCGCAGACACAGCCAGTACCAGCAGCTTTTCCGTATCTATGAAGGGGCATGGCCGCCCATTGCAGAACTGGCGCACCGTCTCAGAAACCATGGAGATGATGCCGAGTAGGCTAGCTCAACCGCCCTCGGTATCGGTGCTCGCAGCATTCCGGATTCGCGCTGCCTGAAGCACCGCCTCGTACGCTGCGTTGCGTGAGAGCCCGGTGAGTGTGGACAGTATGTCTGCCGCAGATTTGGCCGACATACCTGCCTGCAGCAGCTTGCCCGCCCCCGCCAGCACAGTCGTGTGGTCCGGCTGAGATGTACCTGTTGGGGCTTGCGCCTCGACGATGATGACGAATTCCCCTCGAGGTTGATCGGCGGCCACTTGCCCGGCCAACTCAGCCAGAGAGCCGCGGAGAAACTGCTCAAATCGCTTGGTCATCTCTCTGGCGACTACGGCAGTCCGGTCAGGGGCTGCTGCGGCCAGGGCGGCCAGTGTAGCCGTGACCCGTGAGGGCGCCTCATACATGACCACTGTCCACGGCTGTGCGATCGCAGTTGCCACAAACTTGGTGCGTTCACCCGTCTTACGCGGAGGATATCCCAGAAACAGGAAGCGATCAGCGTTCAACCCTGATGCACTCAGGGCAGTTGTGACCGCGCTGGGGCCGGGAATGGGGGAGATAGTGATACCTGCCTGAGCGGCCTGCCAGACCAGGGCCGCGCCCGGATCGGAGATGGTTGGCGTTCCGGCGTCACTGACGTATGCGATAGTCTCACCGGCCAGAAGTTGTCTGACCAGCCGCTGCAGCTTCCCTTCAGTGCTGTCACCGTGAAAGCTTTCAAGCGGCTTGCGAATGCTGAAGTGGGTCAGAAGCCTGGCGATGTGACGAGTGTCCTCAGCAGCGATGAGGTCGGCAGATCGGAGAGCTTCCAGTGATCTCGCGGAGATGTCGCCGAGGTTGCCGATAGGAGTAGCTACTACCAGCAGGACACCGGTCTGTTGCCGATTGCACTCGGCCATGGCACGGCTCACCTCCGACTATGGCACAGCCGGAGGCGGTTGTCGCCAGTATGCTGCGATGCCGGGATACAGCGGCAGGCGCCGCTTGAAGACGTTGCGTTTGACCAGGCGAAATACCTTCGCGACAGTCTCTTCGTCTACCACGCCATCAGCCGCGATGTCATCTTCCGTCCGCTCTAACTCCAGCATATGGTACAGCACCCAGTCGGCGTCATCGTAAGTCAGCCCCAGCTCCTCTTCGTCAGTCTGCCCTTGCCACAGGTCTGCGGAGGGGGGCTTTTCGATTATCTCGGAGGGAACCTGCAGATAGGCCGCCAGCCAGCGCACCTGAGTCTTGTACAGATCGCCGATGGGCTCTATGCCACAGCCCATGTCGCCCCACAGGGTGGTATAGCCCAGCATTGTCTCGGTACGATTACCGGTGCCGACCACCATCGCGTTGTGGACTCTCGCCATGTCGTAGATGATACTCATGCGCTCTCGGGCCATCTTGTTGGCTCGCCTGAGCCGATCAGCCTGCGGAAAGTGCTCGAAGTACGCGTCTATCTGGGGAGTGATGTCTATGACTTCGAAGGCGATATCTAGCTCGGCAGCGGCCAGACAGGCGTGTTCCTGGCTGAGAGGATTGCTGGTCGCATGAGGCATGTTGTAGACCCGCACCAGGTCGGGGCCGAGTGCTCTTACCGCCAGGTATGCGGCTACTGTCGAGTCGAGTCCGCCGGATAGAGCGATGACTGCTCCGGCAAGGCCCGACGCAGTTATCTGGTCGCGTATGAAACATGCGATGGTGTCGGCTGTGGCCGACTCATGTATTTGCAGTGGCTCCAGCATCATCGGCCCTCCCAGTACCGGCGAGACGGACTATCGGAGCATCTACGGTATGGTGAAGGGCATGGCGTCCATGCCGCCAGTCTTGCTCTGATGTTCGATGTATCCTTCTATCCACTCTTTTTCCAGCTCTGCCAGGTCCTTCTGGCCCATGTCTTCGAAGATATGCTGCAGTTGGATATGCACGATATAGTCATCCTGGGCATAGGCACGTGCCCAGTCGGAGGCTGCCTTCAGTGATGCGATCGCCTTTTCCTTCTGCTCTGCTGCCAGCAGCATTTCGCCCAATCTCATGTGGATCATGGCTGAGGATGCGCCGGTTTCGCTGACTGCTACTTTCTCGAGTGTCTGAATTGCCTCATCCTGACGGCCGGTCTGTTCATAGAGTTGGGCCAGTTCGTAAGCGGCACTGATGTTGTCATCATCACCGGCGACTGCTGTCTCCAGATGGGACAGGCCTTCTGCTATGTTGCCCTGGTCGAGCAGCTCATAGGCTTTCAGTTCGGGGTCGATTATCTCGATGGTGGCCTGTGCATGGAGCTGCTGTTCATACTCTTGCCAGGCGCGACTGCGCGCTTCAAGCAGGGCCTGTTCACGATACATTTCCTTGTTTTCTTCGAAATCCTCGGGTATATCCTGACGACGCGCGTCTACTTTGATGATATGGAATCCGAAAGCGGTTTCGATAGGGCCGGCCAGTTTGCCCGCCTCAGTGCCAAAAGCTGCTACCTCGAACTCTGGCACCATGCGCCCCTTCTTGAACCAACCCAGATCGCCGCCCTGGGCGGCACTGCCGGGGTCATCGCTGTATTCGGCGGCCAGCTGAGCAAAATCAGCGCCGGACTCGAGCTTCTGCTTTAGGTCGGCGGCCAGTTCTCTGGCTTTTCCTTTGGCCTCATCCTGCGATATAGACGCATCATTAGCCGGCTTTTCTGCACCCTCAGTGGCGGCCTCATCTGTACTCTTTTCGCCCTCCTGTGCAGCCTTCTCGAGGATCGAGTCAGGGCTGATGAGGATGTGGCGCGCCTGCACTTCGGTGAAGCTGTCTGTCAGCTGATCGTCAGTCAGCGTTACGACAGACTCGATCTGTTCACGCAGTGTGTCGAGTTGCAGTTGCATGCGGATCAAGTCGTCATCAGGCAGGCTGAGACGGATCTGTTCGCGCAACTGCTCAAGAGACATGGTCCGCCGCTGCAGATAATCGCGGAGTTCCTTAGTAGTAGGATATCGGCTTTTGAGATTATGTTCGACCAGTTGATCCTTTTCTTGCTCGATATCTTTTGCGGACACTTTTATGCGCTCACGCCGCACTGCTTCGAGTTTGAGGTGCTCATCTATCATGTTTTGGAGCACCATGGATTTGACATAGCGCATGCGCGTCGGGTCTATGTTCTGGGCCATACGCCGCTCGGCCATGTGAAGATGCATCTCGTAGTCGCGGCGGTTGATGGGCGTTGAGTTGACGGTGGCCACTGCGGCGGTAAGCGGTTTGGCGGTCGGCCTCCCTGGCTCTCCGGCAGCCCGGGAAGGTGGGCCGAACGAATAGTACGTGCCGATTAGAAAGGCAATCACCAGGAGAGAGAAGATCATCATCGAAGGGCTCAGCAGTTGTATCCGCCGTTTGCCCTTGCCGACCTTGACCGGGCGACTGAAAAACTTGCGCATCCGCATGATGGACATGGATTACCAGACTCCTCGTAGTTGGGCGCGACACCTGGTTGGCCAGCCCGCCACCCACAACCTTGGCTGGGAAAAGAAGTCACCCCGATGGCGATACCTGGTCATGCACCGGGGCAGATACTGTGGCGCTGTAGCGTTATAGTACCGCACCGCTAATCGCCATTCACTGCCTGTCTGTCAGCTTCACTTTCATCGAACAGAAACGTCCACACATCGAGCAAGCCTCCGGGTCCAGGGTAGCTTCCTCGCCTCTGACTGTGGACACCCTGCCCGGATCTATCGCCAGATGGTGCATGTTTGTCCAGTCCAGATCGGCCCTTGCCCGACTCATCCTGTCGTCCCAATCGCGAGCAGCCGGTACACCCTTGACCAGGTCGGCCGAGTGTGCGGCAATGCGACTGGCTATCACACCGTCCCAGACGTCCTGATCGGTGGGCAGCCCCAGATGCTCGGCGGGGGTGACGTAGCATAGGAAGTCCGCACCGGCAGCGGCACACAGTGCCCCGCCGATGGCCCCGGTGATGTGGTCGTAGCCGGGGGCGATGTCGGTGGTAAGCGGCCCCAGGACATAGAACGGTGCCCCATGGCACAGGCGCTTTTGCAGGATTACGTTGGCTTTGATCTGATCCAGAGGCATGTGGCCGGGGCCTTCGACGAATGCCTGTACACCGGCCTGGCGCGCACGCAGCACCAGCTCTCCAAGCACTACGGTCTCAGCTATCTGGCCCGCATCACTGGCATCGGCAACTGCTCCCGGACGCAGCCCGTCACCGAGGCTGATGGCACTGCCGTGAGCCTTGCAGATGTCCAGTACGGCGTCATACTGCTCATATAGCGGGTTTTCGAGCCCGGTTACCTGCATCCAGTTGGCCAGCATAGCACCCCCACGGCTGACGATACCACATATGCGGGGCTGCTGGGCCAGTGCCGCCACTGTCTGTCGGGTGACACCGCAGTGCAGAGTGAGGAAGTCTATGCCGTCTGCAGCATGTGTCTCCACTATAGCCAGTATGTCGTCAGCAGTGACATCGCCGACATCCTGCTCATCTCCGAGTGCAGCGATGACCTGGTATATCGGCACTGTGCCCATAGACACCGGGCAGGCAGCACGCAATCCTCGGCGGATCGCGTCCAGATCGCCGCCAGTGGACAGGTCCATGACTGCATCGGCTCCTGCTGCGAGAGCCACTTCCAGCTTGTGCAGCTCGGCCTGAAAAGATGACAGTTCTGGCGAGGTGCCGATGTTGGCGTTGACCTTGGTACGCAAACCGGCTCCGATGCCCAGAGGCTTGACGGGTCCATCCGCCGAGCCGAGGACGACTATCGTGCCCTGCTCCAGGCCCTGACAGATGGCCTCGGATGTGCGTTTTTCGTCGCGGGCCACCGCTTCGATGGTAGCGTCGGATATGTCGTACTGATTGCTCAGTGTCGCATCCATATGATTTTCAACTTTCTGATGTCCCATAGGCAGAGCTGTCGGCAAAATTCACAACAGTGGTGCCACAGCATTTGCCGCTGAGGATAGGGTCAATTATAGCGCCGTCAGGCCAGCTTTGCAAGCTATGGCATGGGCCAGATCGAGCGCTCTACTGGTCGTGCTCGTCACTGTCCTCCGGAGCAAG
>LSQX01381929.1_pt1 | contig 19533 bp, 19 predicted proteins | sample 654561 | NCBI WGS metagenome assembly LSQX01 (sample SAMN04489861, study PRJNA283612) | anaerobic digester metagenome | isolation source: 4 biogas reactors fed with cattle manure at either 37C or 55C with and... | place: Denmark: Kongens Lyngby | collected 2014
AAACCTGCATTAAAAGATAAACTTGAAAAAAATAAAGAAATAGCTTTTTTAAGTAAAGAACTTTCCAGAATAAATAAAAATGTTCCACTTGATGATATATCTCTTGATTCAATAAAAAGAAAATCTTTTAATAATGATAAGTTACTTGAGTTGTTTAGAAACCTTGAATTTAATTCCTTTATTCAGAAATTCAATCTTGATGAGACTTACAACTCAAATGAGGTTGAAGAAATATCATTTATAAAAAAAGATTATACTGACAAAAATCAATTCATAAATAAAAAGATATTTATAGCTTATTCGCTTGATGATAATTTATCTTCGATAGAGATAATAACAGATGAGCTTGAAATGTTTGTTTCTCTTGGTCTTGAAGCTGATGGTATGTTAAAAGACGCTTTATCATCTGCTGATATAGTTGTATCTCATTATTTAAAAGAATTATTTGTTTACTGTTTGAATAATAATATCGAGATACCAAAAAAATATTATGATACTGCAACAGCTCTTTATCTTCTTGATTCTATGAGAGATAAATATGACATCGATGATACTTACAGAAATCTTAATTCAAAAGGTTCTGCAGATGATCCTGTATCGTACAAAATAAAGTATATTTACGAATATAGTGAAAAGCAATTACAGCAGACAGATATGGTAAGTCTTTTTTATGATGTCGAATTACCACTTATTGAAGTTCTTGCTTTTATGGAAACTACTGGAATTAAAGCAGACAGACAGTACCTTCTTGAGCTTTCAGAATATTTTGACGCTGAATTAAATAAGACCGCAAGCAATATTTTTGATTTAGCTGGTATGACTTTTAATATTAATTCTCCAAAACAGCTTGGTAATGTTTTATTTGAAGAATTAAAACTTCCTAAATCAAAAACAAATGCATCTGGAGGATATTCTACGTCAGTTGACGTTCTTGAAAAACTCAAAATGTATCCAATTGTGGATAAAATACTTTACTATCGTACTGTCTCAAAACTCTACTCAACATATGCTCAAGGACTTTTGTCAGCCATTTCATCTGATGGAAGAATACATAGTAAATTCAAACAGACTGTAACTGCAACAGGTAGAATCAGCTCAACTAATCCTAATCTTCAAAATATACCTATAAGAACAGAGATTGGAAGAAAAATTCGTAAGGCTTTTATACCTGAAGAAGGATTCACTATAGTCAGTGGTGATTATTCTCAGATTGAACTAAGAATACTTGCGCATATAGCACAGGATAAAAACATGATTAAAGCATTTCTTGATAATGAAGATATACACACATCAACTGCTGCTAAAGTATTTTCCATTCCATTACAAGAAGTAACTAAAGAACAAAGATATGCAGCAAAAGCTGTTAACTTTGGTATTATTTATGGTATATCTGATTACAGTTTATCTCAGGATATCAATGTCAGCGTTAAGAATGCAGGAAAATACATTAAAGATTATCTTGAACACTATTCAGGAGTAAAAGAATATATGGAGAGGATAGTTAAAACAGCTATTGAAAACGGATATGTTAAAACTATCTATGGACGAAGAAGATATCTTCCTGAATTAAGTTCGCCAAAACATTCTGTCAGAGAATTCGGAAAAAGAGTAGCACTTAATGCACCAATTCAGGGAAGTGCCGCTGATATTATGAAGATAGCAATGATTAAAGTATATAACGAATTGAAAACGAAGAAACTCAAATCAAGATTAATATTACAAGTACATGATGAACTTGTTATTGAAACTAGTATAGATGAGATTGAAGAGGTAAAATCAATTCTGTTACATAACATGCGTGACAGTTTTGAATTATCAGTACCGCTTGAGATAGATTTATCTCAACAGAACTCATTATTGAAAGGATAAGTAATGATTATTGGAATAACTGGACAGACAGCAACAGGGAAGACTACTTTATCAAATATGTTCAGGAAATTGGGATATACTGTTTTTGATGCAGACAAAGTATATAATATTTTATTGAAATCAAATAATAATCTCCAAAAAGAATTATTAACCAATTTCGGATCTTTTGACAAAAAAATCATACTTAAACTAATTACAGATGAACCCTCTTTAATCAATAATCTTAATGAAATTACTCATAAATATGTTATTAAGGAAGTATTGGATTTTATAAATATTAACAATGGCCAGAAAATTGTATTGGATGTTCCAATCCCAGTAGAAAAAGGATTTTTGGATGTGTCACAGATAATTATTGTAACTACATGTAGTCATCAGGAACAAATTAAAAGATTAATGAACAGATATAATATTAATCAAATACAGGCTGATGAAAGGATAAGTTTACAAAAACCTATTGATAAGTACTTAACAATAGCAGATATAGTAGTTAATACTCAAAATACTACAGAAAAGGAATTAATTGGTTTTATCAAGATTTTTGAAAACACATACATGTTGCACTGATTATTGTTTTTAATCTTTAAGATTGGTTTTTAATCTTTAAGATTGCAATTTATCTATATGAATGTTAAAATTCAACTTGAACAAAACAAATAAGGGTGGAAAAATGGCAAAAATATTACTCAATACTGCGAACATTATATGCAACAACAAAAAAGAAACAGACTTGAGAGCATATGTCAATGGAAAAGTGATTAATACTTTAAATTATGACAGTAAAGAAGTCATAATGGAATATGCTGACACAGATTTTGTATTTCTTATTGATGAGAATATGGAAACAGATGACAGTAAGACTGATGTTTCATTAATGAGAGAAATCAGACGCTTTACCAAAAACTATAAAGAATCTGATGTTGAAACTAAATTCAGTGATTTCGAAGAGTGCATATCTACTACTGTTACATATCTTGAAAATCTAGAGGAAACAGGCGAAATTTCACCTATGAACAGGCAGGTATCGGCTGCGTTAATATCATTTGATAGAGCGCTATTAGCTACTACTGACACTGATTCCACAATATATATTTCTGGAGGTAATATTGTAAAAGTTTTTCCTGAAGATGACGATAGCAAACTCAAGACTGCACAGCTTCCTGCATTAAAAACTAATGATCTTATTATTTTATTATCAAATACTATTTCAAATTCTATATCTGCTGTTGATATTTTAGATCGAATAAATACATACGATTCAGCAGAAGCGATCGCTCAAAGTATAGCATCCACATATTCTGCAATAAATAGTGAGGAATTTTCTGTTTCTGTAATTTTAGTTAAACTTATACAAGACAAATCAAGAACATTTTTGAGAAGTGAAATTAATACACAGGAAATACCTACTGATGATGTTCAAAAAATGTATACCGCACCCATTGCAGCTGCAAAGTTTGAGGGAAAGCCATCTAAAAAAGAAAGTTTCTGGGATGGTACTTCAGATGATGTAGTATTTGCTGATAAGAAAAATAAATCTGCAAAGGGATCATCATTTGATTCGATAAAACTCAGTAAAAGCGAAAGCAGAAAAAGACGAACATCTATATATATAAAACGTGCAGTGAGCATTATTGTAGTATTAGCGTTAATGGCAGGAATAATATGGGGAATGGTTAAACTTCTTGGTGCAATATTTAATAAAGAAGCATCAAACGAATCGCCAACTCCTTCTGTTGTTGTTTCTCCAATAGTAGTTGATTCACCATCTCCAACTCAAACACCTGTTGTTTCAGAATCTGCTATACCAACTGACTCAGAAACTGCTGAACCTACACCAGAAACACAATACATAATTCATAAAGTTAAAATCACAACTGACCATGTCAGTTTAAATCAAATAGCTGCATACTATAACGATGTATACAGTTTAAATTATCCTAATACTGCAATATTTGTTGAAGTAATTGCTGGGTTGAACGAAATATCTGACGTAAATATGATTTATGTAGGACAGGAAATAAAAATTCCTATTACGCCAGTTCCGTAATAACTCAACAATTTTAATTTATTGTTCTATATTTAAATAGTAAAGTATTAAATTTATATTAAAAGAAGCAATGCTTCTTTTTTTATTGACAAGTTAATCTTATTGCTGTATTATGTGTCAAGTAATATTACTTTACAGGTGTTTATGGATAATTATAGTAGAGCAGCGATATTAATAGATATATATGGATCATTATTAACTGAGAAGCAGTTCAATGCCTTATGCCTATACTTTAATGAAGACTGTTCATTATTTGAAATTGCTGAAAAAATGGGTATAAGCCGTCAAGCTGCACATGATATAATAAAAAGGTCAATGAACCTGCTTGAAGAATATGAACTAAATTTAGGTATATATTCAAAGTTAATAGTTAACAGAAAAAATGAGAATGTAATAAAGAAATTATTGATAGAAAACAAAGTAAATGAGGCTTTAAGTCTTGTGCATGATATTGTGGAGAATTAAATGGCGATTTTTGAAGGCTTAACAGAAAAATTAGGATCGATAATAAAAGGTCTTAGAAATACAGGAAGAATTACCGAAAATGATTTAAAAAATATTTCAAGAGAAATACGTTTAGCATTACTTTCTGCTGATGTAAATTATAAAATTGTAAAAGATTTTGTAGCTTCAATATCTGAAAAAGCTCTCAATAAGGATGTGTTGGAAAGCCTTACTCCTGGTCAGCAGGTAATTAAAATTGTTCATGAAGAACTTATCTTGCTATTAGGCGGAAAAAATGAAAAACTTATCACTTCTTCAAATATACCAAATAAGTATATGTTATGCGGTTTACAAGGTTCTGGTAAAACAACTGCATGTGGAAAATTAGGAAATATGTTGAAAAAGCAGAACAAGAAAATAATGTTTGTTGCTTGTGATGTATATAGACCAGCAGCTATAGATCAGTTAATCATTTTAGGCAAACAGCTTGATATACCTGTTTACAGTGAAAAGAATGAGAAAAATGTAATTAAAATTGCTAAGAACGCAATTGATTATTCAAGAAAAAATCTTATCGATATTTTAATTTTTGATACTGCAGGAAGACTTCACATTGATGAAAATATGATGGATGAAATTCATACCCTGCAAAAAACTATTAATCCTGATGAGACACTTTTAGTAGTCGATTCAATGACTGGTCAAGATGCAGTAAATATAGCAGAAGGTTTTAGTTCAAAACTTGATATAACTGGAATAATTCTTACTAAACTGGATGGAGATACAAGAGGCGGTGCAGCATTATCTATTAAAAAAATTGTTGATAAACCAATAAAATTTGCTTCAGTGGGTGAAAAGATGAACGATTTAGAACCTTTTCATCCCGATAGAATGGCTTCAAGAATTCTTGGAATGGGTGATGTTCTTACATTAATAGAAAGGGCTCAACAGAATTTTGATGAAAAAAAGGCAGTTGAACTTGAAAAGAAAATGGCAACATCTTCTTTTACACTGCAAGATTATCTTGAACAACTTGAACAATTCAAAGATATGGGAAGTATGCAGGAAATGCTTAATATGATACCTGGTGGAGCGTCTTTAAAAGATATAAAGGTAGATGAAAAACAAATAACAAGGACAAAAGCTATTATTCAGTCAATGACAGCTAAGGAAAGAAAAAATCCTAGATTACTTGATGCAAAGCGCAGAAAGAGAATTGCATCTGGAAGCGGTACATCAGTTACCGATGTTAACAGAATGCTCAAAGGATTTGAAGATATGAAAATTATGATGAAAAAAATGACATCTTCAAAAGGAAAGAAATTCAAAGGATTAAATATGCCTTTTTGAATAAACAAACAATAAATGGAGGATATAAAAAAATGGTTAAGATCAGATTAAAAAGAATGGGTGCTAAGAAAAATCCATATTACAGAGTTGTTGTAGCTGACTCAAGATTTCCAAGAGATGGAAGATTTATTGAAGAAATCGGAATGTATGATCCACTTTCAAACCCTGCAAAATTTGAAATTGATATGGAAAAAGCTAATGCATGGTTAGCAAAAGGCGCACAATGTACGGAAACAGTTAGGTCTTTAATAAAAAAGCATACAGCTTAATGGAGGATGTATAATGAAGCAATTATTAGAAACCATCATTTATGCTTTAGTTGATGACAAAGACCAAGTTGTTATAACTGAAGAATCAGATAAAGATGGTAATACGGTTTTTAAGATATCAGCTTCACATAATGATGTTGGTAGAATAATCGGAAAAAACGGAAATACCATAAATGCTATAAGAAAAATTGTTAGAGCTTACGCAATAAAATTGAGAACAAAAGTTACTGTGGATGTGCTATAGTTGGATGATTTATTAGAATTTGGTAAAATTATTGGTGCACACGGTTTAAACGGAGAGTTAAAAGTCTTTCCTATAACCCGTGATGCATCGAATTTTCTAAAAATAAAAAAAGTTATAATTCAAGGTATAGAATTTAGCGTAATCTCAGTAAGATTAATGAACAATCATGTTACTTTTTCAATTGAAGGAATTAATGATAGAACACAAGCAGAACAGTTTAAAGGAGAATACATATCCATTAAGAGAAAAGATGCGCCTTCACTTGATAAAGAAACTTACTACATGAGAGATATAATTGGATGTGAAGTTTATGATGATATTGGGATAATAGGTAAAATTGTCGATATTATAGAAACTGGAAGTAATGATGTTTATGTTACTGATGGATCAAACGGTGTATACAAACAACAGATACTTATACCTGCAATAAAAGGTGTTGTTTTAAATATTGACATTAATGCTAAAAAAATTCATGTTAAAATACCAAAAGGATTGCTAGATGATGAATACATTTAATATATTTACTTTGTTTCCAGAGATGTTCACTGCTTTAGATTACGGTGTTATTGGAATTGCAAAAAGTAAGGGGATAATCTGTATAAATACAATTAATATAAGAGATTTTTCTAAAAATAAGCATAAAAAGGTTGATGATTATCCATACGGAGGAGGTTTTGGTATGTTAATGACATGTCAACCTGTATTTGATGCAATTAAAAGTTTACCAAAAATCCATACTATATATATGTCCCCTAAAGGAAAAGTTTTAACACAAAAAAGAGCTATGGAATTATCGAATTTACAGGACATAAATATATTATGCGGACATTATGAAGGAATAGACCAGAGAATTATTGATTCTTTGATAGATGAAGAGATTTCATGTGGTGATTATGTCGTAACAGGAGGAGAGATTCCAGCGATGTTACTTGTTGACTCGATAAGTCGTCTTATTAAAGGGGTATTACCTCAACCTGAGAGTTACACAGATGAATCTCATCAAGATAATTTACTAGAAAGTTATCAATATACAAGACCTGAAGAATATGATGGATTATCAGTACCCAATATCTTATTATCCGGTCACCATAAAAATATTTCTGAATTTAGACTAGCACAAAGCATTTACCTTACCTATCAAAAAAGACCCGACTTATTAGAACATAGAAAAATAAATAAAACAGAATATAAAATATTTACAATATATTATCCCCAACTAAAAGATGATATAATAAAATTTGTTGAATAATTGAATGAATAATTGAAATGGAGAATATTTATGTACAAATTAGATTCAATCCGCGAAATTGATAATGAATTGGCTGATGCAATTCAAGCAGAAATCAACAGACAGAAAAATAATATTGAATTAATAGCTTCTGAGAATTTTGTCAGCAGTGCTGTAATGGATGCTATGGGAACTCCTTTAACAAACAAATATGCAGAAGGGTACCCAAACAGAAGGTATTATGGTGGTTGTGAACATGTTGATGTTGTAGAAAGTTTAGCTATAAAATACGCTTGTGAACTTTTTGGAGCAGACCATGCAAATGTTCAGCCTCATTCAGGTGCAAATGCTAATCTAGCAGTATTTTTTGCAGTTTTAAGACCAAATGATACTGTACTAAGCCTTGATCTTTCATGTGGAGGGCATCTCTCTCATGGTATGAAAAAAAATATTTCGGGAAGTTATTTCAATATAGTTTCATATGGAGTTAATAAAGATACAGGAATGCTAGATTATGATGAAATAAGAAAACTTGCACACGAGTGCAAGCCAAAACTTATTTTAGCTGGTGCTTCAGCTTATTCAAGATCTATTGATTTTAAAAAGTTCAGAGATATAGCAGATGAAGTTGGAGCATATCTGATGGCAGACATGGCACATATTGCAGGATTGGTTGCAGCAGGTTTACACCAGAATCCAGTACCATATGCGGATTTTGTTACAACTACAACACATAAAACTCTAAGAGGTCCAAGAGGTGGCCTTATCCTGTGTAAAGAACAATACAAAAAAATAATTGATAGTGCTATTTTTCCAGGAACGCAGGGTGGTCCATTAATGCATATTATTGCAGCTAAAGCAGTCAGTTTTAAAGAAGCATTATCAGATGAATTTAAAATCTATCAAAAAAATACTGTACAAAACGCAAAGGACCTTTCTTTATTTCTTTCTGAAGAGGGGATTGATATAGTTACAAATGGTACAGACAATCACCTTATGCTGTGTGATTTAAGAAGTATCAATATAACCGGTAAAGATGCACAAGCAATGCTTGATTCTGTGAATGTAACATGCAATAAGAATGGTATACCTTATGATACTCAAAAACCTACAATAACAAGTGGTATTAGACTTGGTACTCCAGCAGTAACTACTAGAGGAATGGGTAAAACTGAAATGAAAGAGATTGCTGACATCATTTATAATACACTTACAAATTTCGATAATTTTAAAGATCAAGCAATAAAACGAGTTGAGTATTTAATAAATAAATACCCTTTATACTAAATGAAAAGAGAACCTTTAGCTTACAGAATGAGTCCTCGTACACTGGACGAATTTGTAGGACAAAAGCATATTGTTGGAGAAAAAAAATTATTAAGAAGACTTATAGAATCTGATAATCTCCATTCAGTTATATTTTATGGGCCTCCTGGAACAGGTAAAACCGCATTAGCAAGAATAATTGCAAACATAACGAAATCTGTCTTTGTTTCACTTAATGCAGTAACATGTGGTATATCTGATATTAAACAGATAGTTGCTGATAACAAGAATGCTTTTTTAAATCCTAACGGAAAAACAGTTCTTTTTCTCGATGAAATTCACAGATTTAATAAAGCTCAACAGGATTCACTTTTGCCTCATGTTGAAGATGGTACAATTGTACTAATTGGTGCAACAACTGAAAATCCTTATTTTGAAGTAAATAAAGCTTTAATATCCAGATCTTCTGTTTTTATGCTTGAACCATTAACTGCTCAAGATATATATCAGATTCTCCAGAATGCTCTTAACGATAAAGAAAGAGGATTAGCAGATATGGATGTTTCTATTGATGAAGAAACACTTATGAAACTATCTTCTTCATGCTCAGGTGATGCACGAATTGCGTTAAATGCACTAGAATTAGCTGTAATTACAACTAAATGTGATAATAAAGGAAAGATAAATATCACTCAAGCTGATCTCAAGGAATGTATGCAGAACAATGCGATCAGATTTGATAAATCTGGAGAAGATCATTATGATAATATAAGCGCATTAATTAAATCAATGCGAGGATCTTCACCAGATGGTGCATTATTTTATCTTGGAAAAGCATTAGTCAGCGGAGAAGATATTAACTTTCTTGCTAGAAGAATAGTCATATGTGCAGCAGAAGACGTAGGCCTTGCAAATCCTAATGCTTTAGTAGTAGCACAATCAGCAGCACAAGCTGTAAGAATGATAGGCATGCCTGAATCAGCACTTATTCTGGCTGAAGCCGCAGTTTATGTAGCTGCATCTTCTAAGTCCAATGCATGTTCAGAAGGTATTTTCAATGTTATGAATGATATAAAACAAACAGATACAGGAGAAGTGCCTATGTGGTTGAGAAATGCACCTGTAGAACAAATGAAAAATTTTGGATATTCACAAGGTTACAAATATGCTCACAATTATGAAGGAAATTATGTTGAACAACAGTATCTGCCTGATATAATAAAAGATAAGATATATTATAAACCCACTGATAATGGGATGGAAGGAACAATAATGGAATGGATGAAAAAAAGAAAGTAAAACTGAAAAGGATTTTTGCCTGGATTTATCTGGTCTTATTTATTTTTGTAATACTGAATCTTATGATTTTTGATTTTTACAAGGATATATTTCTTTTTGCTTATATAGCATTAATACTCGTTTACTTTATAGTATTTAAAAATGTTACAGAAACAAATAAAACTACTAATGAAATAAATAGTAAAGATATTGACCATCAAAAAGAAAGAGAAGCTGGAATAAACGATTATAAAGATGATAATTAAAATATATAAAGTTAATTAATTAACATATTATTTTATTTAATTATTAGAAAGTGGAGAATTTATGAAACATATATATTTGGACCATGCAGCAACGACTAAGCTTGATAAAAGAGTTTTAGAAAAAATGTTACCATACATGAGTGATTATTATGGTAATCCATCATCAATTTACGATGTTGGAAGAAAAAGTAAAAATGCGATTGAAGAAGCAAGAGATACAATATCCTCTTGTTTCAATTGTAAAAACACAGAGATTTATTTTACTTCATGCGGTACAGAAAGTGATAATTGGGCTATTAAAGGAGTTTGTTCATTTAATAGAAATAAGGGAATGCACATAATAACAACTAACATAGAACATCATGCAGTATTAGATACTTTTCATTATATGAAAAAACTTGGATATGAAATTTCGGTAGTACCTGTTGAAAAGAACGGAATTGTAGATCCTGCAAAAATTGAAAAGGCCATAAGAAAAGATACTATTTTAATTTCTGTTATGTTTGCGAATAATGAGATAGGTACTATTCAGCCAATTAAAGAGATTGGAGAAATCGCAAAAAAACATAATATATTATTCCATACTGATGCTGTACAAGCTGTTGGCACTATACCTATTGATATTCAAAATTTAAATATTGATTTGATGTCAATATCAGCACATAAGTTTTATGGTCCAAAAGGAGTTGGAGCTTTATATATAAGAAGGGGAGTAATGATTGATAATCTTCTTCATGGTGGAGGACAGGAAAAGACTAGAAGAGCTGCAACTGAGAATATAGCCGGTATAGTTGGCATGGCTGAAGCTTTAAAAATTGCTGTAGATAATTTAGAAGAAAATAATAACCATATTAAAAAAATAAGAGATTTGGTTAAAAAAGGTATTGAGCAAAAAATACCTTACATTATTTATAATGGTGATGAAGAAAAAAGACTTGTTAACAATATAAATTTCTGTTTTAGATTTATAGAAGGCGAAGGATTAATACTAATGTTAGATTTCAAGGGAATAAGTTCTTCATCCGGTTCAGCATGCACTTCAGGATCCTTAGATCCTTCACATGTTCTTTTAGCTTTAGGTCTGCCTCATGAAATTGCTCATGGTTCATTAAGATTAACATTTGGACGGGATAATTCACTAGATGATGTTGATTACATTGTTGATACTATAGCAGATGTAGTATTTAAACTTAGACAAATGTCTCCATTATATGAAACTTTTATTAAAACAAATCAAGCAAATGATAATCAGTAAGTATAAATATGTTATAATATAATGAATGAAAGGAGAACGTAGATGTATAGTTCAAAAGTAATGGATCATTTCTCAAATCCCCGTAATGTTGGCGAATTACCTGATGCTAATGCTATTGGCGAAGTAGGTAATGCTAAATGCGGAGATATAATGAAGATATATATGAAGATTGAAGATAATATAGTTAAGGATGTTAGCTTTAAAACATTCGGCTGTGGAGCTGCAATAGCTACAAGCAGTATGGCCACAGAGCTTGTTAAGGGGAAAACAGTAGAGGAAGCTTTAGATATTACGAATAAAGCTGTTATGGAAGCCTTAGATGGTTTACCTCCTGTGAAAGTACATTGTTCAGTTCTAGCTGAAGAAGCTATTAAAGCAGCTATAAATAATTATAAAAAAAGCATAGGAGAGCAGGTAGTTGATGATGAATATACCTGTAATTCCTGTTGCCACAATAAAAAATGCGAATAGGAGTATAGAAATGGTAGATAACAAAGATGTTAAAGACTTACTCTTTTATGAAAGAAAAAACATTTGGAAAGAAATATCTGAAGATCAAGTAACAGCAATAAATCAATTTTCAGAAAATTATAAAAGTTTCTTAAATGAATGTAAGACAGAAAGAGAATGTGTTAAATATATACACAACTTATGCTTAAGCAAAGAAAATAGTTTTATATCTCTAAAAAGCGCATACAAAAACAAACAGCAGCTTCATCCTGGAGATAAACTTTACTATATTGAAAATAATAAAGCAGTTGTTTTAATAACAATAGGTAAAGAAGGTCTATCTCAGGGTATTAAGTTAATAGGATCACACATTGATTCTCCAAGGCTAGATTTAAAACCACTACCATTATTCGAAGACTCTGAACTTGGATTTTTAAAAACTCACTATTATGGAGGAGTTAGAAAATATCAATGGGTAACTATACCATTAGCACTTCATGGAATAATATATAAAAGTGATGGTACAGAAGTTGAAATCTGTATTGGTGAGAATGATTCAGATCCTGTTTTCGTAATTCCAGATCTTTTACCTCATCTTGCAGCAGAGCAGAATAAATTAACACTTAAAGATGCTATTCCAGGTGAAAATCTCAATCTTTTAACTGGTTCTGTTCCTAACGCTGATACAGAGGTATCTGAAAAGGTTAAAGCAACGATTTTGCAGTTACTTAATAATAAGTATGGTATTACAGAGAAAGACTTTATAAATGCTGAATTAGAGGCTGTTCCAGCATTAAAAGCAAGAGATGTCGGTATTGACAAGTCTTTTTTGGGTGCATATGGACATGATGACAGAGTATGCGCATATACTTCACTTATGGCATTTTTTGAATCAAGTAATACTATTAACGATAAAACATGTTTCTGCTACTTTTCTGACAAAGAAGAAATAGGATCAACAGGAAATACAGGTGCTCAATGTGATACTATGACATATGTTACTGAAATGATTGCAGAATTACTTGATGTTTCAGAAACCAAAGAAAAAAACCATTTGAACATAAAAGGAGTGTTTAGAGATTCTGTAATGCTTTCAGCAGATGTTACTGCAGCATTTGACCCTAACCATAAATCAGTATTTGAATCAAATAATGCTGCCTTTATTAACAGGGGAATTGCAATATGCAAATATACAGGTTCTGGCGGTAAAGGTGGAGCAAGTGACGCTAATGCAGAATTCTTAAACTCAATAACCAAACTTTTTGACCAGTCAGAAGATATAGTCTGGCAGATTGCAGAATTAGGAAAAATTGATGTCGGTGGTGGCGGAACAATAGCAAAATTTGCAGCTGCATTAGGTATAAATGTTCTTGATGCAGGTGTACCTCTATTGTCAATGCATGCTCCGTACGAATTAGCCAGTAAAGCAGATATATACATGACATATAAAGCATTTAAAGCTTTTTATGAAAATTTATAATTAATCGTAAATAGTAGTTTTATTTTATAAAGAAGTAAACTTAAAAACGGAACATAATATGTTCCGTTTTATTTTATTCAATTGCTTTAGTAACTATTTATCTCATATAAAATGGAATTTTTGATTTTTCCTGATTTTTTAATTAAACCTATATAAGTAAGTATATTTAATAAAATTTGAGCATTCTTCAAATTTATTTTAGTTAATTCTGAGTATTGCCTTGATGTAAAGGGAGTGTCTATATTGTATGGCAAAAATACTTTAAAATCTGAAGTTTTAGAAAGAGTAAGCATATTTTCAATTCTAATTGGCATTCTCTCATATCTTGAAGAACCTTTCTTTTTGTCGTTACTCCAACCATTAAGTATTCTGTATTCTTCAATATCCATTAATACAAGACAAACAGATAAATTCTTATTTTTCAAATACATTTTAATTTTATATAATTCCTTAACACTGTCAAAATATGAACCTTGCTTAGGGCTTTTTCTTTTTTTTGTAATTTCACCACTTTCTTCATCTATCCAGTATAGCCATTTATTATAGGCTATAGGGAATACTATCGTTACAGGATAATCTTTTAGATAAGTATCAAGTTTCTTTCTCAGTTTATTGAAAGATGAAGTCTGAATTTCATATATCTGATTGTTTTTGAAAATATCCGCAATGAAACCATTTACAGTTAACTCATGGCAAGATTGGTCTGGTTCTATATAAAATTTCAATATAGCATGAAGTTTTTTTTCACAATATACACCTATAGAACGTTTATCTTCAAATAGAGACAACGCCTTTTCATGTGCATTCATAAATTTTTGATCATCCATTTTTCTTAATCCAATGTAGTATAAAATGAATTATTTATTATTGTTGAAGTTGCTGGAATATCCATCTGATAATAATACATACTAGATGAACTTTCATATGACCCGGGAAGTGTATACCACTGTATTCCTTGCCATTGGAAATTTTCGTTACTATCTGTAGGTACTGATTTCATTATCATATCTAATATATTCTGAGCATCAGATAAAGTAATATACATATCAACATCCTTATATACAATTGATAACAAGTTTGTTAATTTACTAATTAAATTTCTTCTGCTCATTTCAAACATCTGATCAAAAAAGGCATTTAAAATTTGTTTATTCATCTCTATTCTGTTTATATCAGACCCATCAGAATAATATTCTGATAACTCATTAGATTCTGTTCCAGGTGCAGGTTGTCTAAATCTTAAAAGTTTTACTACTTCAGACCCTGAAAGATGTTTTTCACCTTTTTTGAATTCTATAACAAGCTCCTGTGCAGGATCGTATATTCCTGTAACAGGATCAACACCATTATCATAATAGGTCATATCAGCAGGTATATGGAAATACAATCCACCCATTTCATCGATTATCTTTTCAATTACAGTAATATTCATTCTTACTGTATACTTAATATCTGTCCCTAAAAGTTCATCAAAGATATCAATTACTTTTTCATCTTTGAGTATCTCATTAGTTGAGGTTGAATAAATTGATACTGCTTTTTGCTGGTTTTTTACTAAGGTATCTCTTGGTATACTCATTGCACTAATCTTGCTGTTAACAGTATCAAGATTCAATAAAATAATTGTATCAGTATCATATCCTTTAATATCACTTACAAAAAGCAATAAGTTAAACGGTTCTTCTTTTGTTTCAATATATCTATCTAACCAATCGGGATTCACATTTTCGTTAACATTAGATGAATTTGAATCAGTATTATCAATACTAGAATTAACTTGATTTTGCTTAACATTTATTAAAATAACAGCAATCAAACCAGCGACTATAAGAATCGTGAACATAGCTGATACGAATACTGAAAGGAATTTTTTTAATATCATTTTGCCTCCTAATAACCATTAACTTCATACATTTTACAATATACGATTATTAATGTAAAGCATTGCAAATCTTTTGCAATTGCTAGTAATTTAACGAGTTATAACAAGTATAAGTTCCAAAATCATTCTTTGCTATCCTTTTTATAATTAGCTAAAGGATTGCTTTTAGTAGCGTTTCTAAGCTGATTATCATCTAGATGAGTGTATATCTCTGTTGTTGCAATACTTTCATGACCTAAAATTCGCTGTAATGCCCTTATATCAACATTACCATGTTTATACATCAATGTTGCTGCGGTATGTCTCAATTTATGTGCGGAGTATTGTTCAGTATCAATTCCTGCATTATGCAATTGCTGTTTGACTATTACATGTACAGTTTTTCTGCTTATTCTTTTATGTCTGTCGCTTAAAAATAGCGCATTCTTATCAATAGCCTTATCATTAGGTCTTGATAGTAGGTATTCATCAATAGCATTTTTACAAGCATCGTTTATGTAAATAGTACGCTCTTTGTTACCTTTGCCGAAAATTTTTATTGTGTCATCACGATAATCGCTTATGTTAATACCTACAAGTTCAGAAATTCTTATTCCGCAGTTTAATAATATTGTTAACATTGCAAAATCTCTTTTTTCATGTTTGCTGCTAACATTATCAAGTAGATTTGTACTTTGCTCAAGGTTAAGATAACGGGGAAGTGTTTTCTTTAATTTAGGTGTCTCTAATTCAAGTGATGGGTTAGTACTTATAAGTTTGACTTTTGAATAAAGATATTTATAAAAGGACCTGATAGATGCTACTTTTCTTGCTCTAGTTTTTGCTGATGCCGATCTAGTCCTTGATAGAAAAGTCATATAGGCATAAAAATCAGATAGTGTAAGTTGTTCAAGTATTTTCACATTAATATCAACAACATGTATTTCATCAAAAGGTTCATTTGATTTAAATTTCAATATTTTAACAAAACGCAGAAACATACGTAAATCATAATAGTATTCATTTACTGTCTGAACAGACCTGTTTTGAATAGTCTCAAGGTATGATAGAAAATCCCTACAATATTCAGGAAGATCATCATACTTAAGCATTATATGCCTCCAGTTCCTTAATTGCTTTATCCAATCTTTTTATTGTTTCATCTTTACCAATTATTTCAGCTATTTCAACTGCACCTCCTGGGGTAACTAAAAGTCCGCTAATTGCTATACGGGCTGGCCACATTACTAATCCATTCTTAACCTGCAATTCAGTTGCTGTATTTCTAAACATTTCATAAATATTCTCATGATCAAAAACATCCATTTCAATTATTTTCTGCTTTATTATGGGTAATATTCTTTTTGCTTCTGAAATGTCACATTTGCTTTTTTGATTTATATACAACTGTATATCTACTGGAACAGGGTTTTCTAAAAATTCAATCATCTGAGGTATTTCATTTAGTACCTCTACACGTTTTTGAATCATTGAACATATTTTGTACTTATCAAGATTTCTTTTAATAATTTTATCTATCCATGGTGATGCAATTTTAACAAAATCATCTAAAGTCTTATTTCTTATATATTCACCATTCATCCATCTTAGTTTATCTGTATCATAGGTGGATGGAGATTTACTTATACCTGAAATATCAAATACATTTTCGAGTTCGCTGAGTGTGAAAAATTCCTGCTCAGTCCCGCTGCTCCATCCTAGCAATACAAGAAAATTAACTATTGCTTCAGGAAGATAACCGGCATCTAGAAGATCAGAGAAATATGCATCACCGCTTCTTTTTGAAAGTTTTGCTCCTTCCTTATTTACAACAAGAGGTAAATGCACAAAAACAGGAGGTTCCCATCCAAATGCATTGTAAAGATTAATGTATTTAGGGGTAGATGTAATATATTCACTGCCTCTTACGACATGGGAAATTTTCATAAGATGATCATCTATGACATTAGCAAAATTATATGTTGGAAAACCATCTGATTTAATTAGTATCTGATCTTCCAAAACATCATTACTGAATTTGATATCTCCATATACAGCATCATGATAAGTAGTAAAACCAGAATCTGGCATTAACTGCCTTATAACATATGGTTCATTATTATCTAATTTTTTTTGAATTTCTTCAGAAGAAAGATTTAAACAGTGTCTGTCATATTTAAATTGAACTTTTTTCTTTTCAGCTTCTTCTCTTAGAATATCCAATCTTTCTTCTGTACAAAAGCAATAATATGCTTTTTTCATATCAATAAGCTGCTTTGCATATGGAAGATATGTATCTTTTCTTTCTGACTGTATATATGGGCCGTATTTTCCTCCAATATCTGGACCTTCATCATGATTTATTCCTACAATTTTTAATGTATCATATATAACATTGACAGCCCCTTCTACATATCTTTTCTGGTCTGTATCTTCTATTCTCAATATAAAACTTCCTCTATTAGCTTTTGCTACAAGATATTCATATAGTGCGGATCTTAGATTGCCTATATGTACGAATCCTGTTGGTGATGGCGCATAACGTGTTCTTACTTCTTTTTGAGACATATATCTTCTCCTTTAATATACTTCCTAATAATTATATCATCATAAGAATTTTATACAATAAAGTATAAACTAATTGTAGTAAATGTATATGAAATGATTTGTATATGAGTTATAATACCCGTTAGGAGAAATGATATGACTGTAAAAATTTTAACTGATGAAAAGACCTACGAGATTGAATTTAACAAAATAAGTGCTCCAAACATATATTCATTAATAAAGAGCATACCACAAATTGATTTTATTGCACCATGCGGTGGCGGACAACGATGCGGTAAATGCAAAATAAAGCTTATCAATGACAATAGTGATATATCAGATTCTGAAAGTAAGTTTTTGACCCCTGCTGAAAGAAAAGATAATATCAGGCTTGCATGCTTTGTAAATGTTTCAGATGGTCAGATTATTGATTTGAGAAATATAAAAGCTATTCAGTCGATAATGACTGATAATCGACTAACAAATAGCAAAATTGTCGTTAATCCGCTTATAACTGAAGGATATGGTGTTTCTATAGATATTGGAACAACTACTGTTGCTGCTTCTTTGTATGATCTTCAAACAGCTAACAGAATATCTGTTACATCGGATATAAACAGGCAGTCAAGATTCGGTTCTGATGTAATAAGCAGAATTCAATTTGCTTCGACTCACGAAAATTTAATGATTATTCAAGATACCATATTAAACGAAGTAAACGAATTGATAACAAAACTATGCAAAAGTAATAATTTATCAAATAATCAAATCAACTTAGTATATATTGCTGGCAATACTACTATGCTTCATCTTTTTATGGGTTTGGATCCAACAGGAATTGGAGTAGCACCCTTTACGCCTGTTACTCTTGAAACTCATTTTTTTAGTCCTGATGATGTTACTTTGAAATCAATTATTAACATTAATAATAAAGGGAAAATTATGGTATGTGCTTCTATTGCAAGTTATGTAGGTGCAGACATAGTAGCAGGAATATTAGCATCTGGCATACATACTTCTGACAAACCATGCATATTGCTAGATGTCGGAACTAATGGTGAAATAGTATTAGGTAATAAGGACAGGATATTATGTTGCGCTACTGCTGCAGGGCCGGCATTTGAAGGTGCAAATATATCTTGCGGGGTTGCTGGTATACAAGGTGCAATAAATACTGTAAGCTATGATGATGCAAACACCTTCACTACAATTGGTGATAAGAGTCCTATTGGCATATGCGGTTCAGGCCTTATAGATGCAATTTATTCGATGTTAAGGAATGGAATAATTGAAGAATCAGGCTGGATGGAAGATACTGAAGGCTTCAAGATAACAGATAATGTTATTTTAACTCAAAAGGATGTCAGAGAAGTTCAAAATGCGAAAGCCGCAATAGCTGCTGGTTTAAAGATTTTAATTAAGAGATCTGGCTATAAATACTCAGAAATAGATAAATTGTACCTTGCAGGCGGGTTTGGCACAGTAATGAATGTTGAAAGTTCTGCAGGTATTGGACTTATACCGCCACAGCTCAAGGAAAAAGTCATACCAGCAGGTAATACTTCATTAACTGGTATAACTATGCTGTTGCTTGACAAAACAAATATTGAAACTATTGAGAATATCAGAAAAATTACTGAGTATATAGAACTAAGCCAGGATAGCGAATTTACTGATGA
>LSQX01017355.1_pt1 | contig 19532 bp, 17 predicted proteins | sample 654561 | NCBI WGS metagenome assembly LSQX01 (sample SAMN04489861, study PRJNA283612) | anaerobic digester metagenome | isolation source: 4 biogas reactors fed with cattle manure at either 37C or 55C with and... | place: Denmark: Kongens Lyngby | collected 2014
ATTTTAACTTTACAGAGCCAAAATAATAAAATCAATTTGAATCTTGGTTTGACCTTTCAACGATAAGCTTGGCACCCTCAATTGCAATAACTGTAATTAAGGTGCCTTCTTCTATAATTTCCCCGTCTTTGGAACGGGCGGTCCAGTTCATGGAATTGACAGAAACCTGCCCAAGCGCGGCAATGTTATTTATGGTTTCTGTGACAATACCTTGAGCACCGATGTTTCTGTCGGCATTTGTGGGCTGTATTTTGTTTTTAGTAAATTTTTTGACCAAGGGTCTGGTAGTAAGCAAGCTGATCAAAGACACCGATATAAAAACAAGCCACTGGTAGCCGGGGGCAAGATTGAAAAGGCAGGCGACCAAGGCCGACAAAGAGCCCAGAGCAAACCAAACGGTTACCAACTGGACAGTTGCAGCCTCAATTGCGATCAAAACAACCGTAAAGAAAACCCAAAAGAATAAGATAAGCATCACCTTCCTTAAACAGCTAAATAATAACACAAAGCTAAAGTTTTCACAATGCTTCACACCCCTAATATATGACAAGTTAGCTTCCAAACTTTAAAATTTGTAAATATCCCTTTTAAAAGCTTTATTTTGTCCTCCTTTTTATATATAATAGTACCGTGCGTTTTTATTGGTCAAATTTATATCAAAATATTAATACTGTTTTGAAAGGAAGTGCGATTGTGGGTAAAAAAATATCTCGTATTTTTAAGCTAACCGGTCTTGCGGCAGGGGCGGCGGCCTTGGGCTATGCAATTAAGAAAAAGAGGGTGGAGCCGGTCAGCCTAGCCAAGAAGACGGTTCGTGCAACAAAAGTCAGCTTGCCTGACAAGCCGGACTATGAAAACGGGTCTGCCCTGACCCCACCAATGGGGTGGTCCAGCTGGAACACTTTCAGCAACAACATTGATGAAAATTTAATCTATGACACAGCACTTGCAATGAAAAAAAGCGGCTTGGCCGATGCCGGCTATAACTTTGTTAACCTGGATGACTGCTGGCAGTCATCGCTTAGAGATGAAAACAACTGTTTGCAAGGCGATTTGGTAAGATTCAAAAGCGGTATTAAAGGTCTTGTTGAAAAAATAAATGAGTTAGGTCTCAAAGTAGGCATATACTCATCAAACGGCAGCCTGACTTGTGAGGATTTGCCGGCAAGTTTGGGCAATGAAGCAATTGATGCCCTAACCTTTGCCCGTTGGGGTGTTGAGTATTTTAAATATGATTTTTGCTACAATGTTCCAAGCCCGGCTCGTGCCCCCTTCATAGCTCAAATAAGCATTAGCAAGGCGGGGGAAGACGAACAAGTCTTTGAAGCCAAAGATGCTGTTTTAGACGGCGAAGCACGCTTTGTCGAAGACGAAAAACTCGATAACGGCCTTTACATTGCCGGCTTGTCCGCCGGTGGGGGGAGTGCGGTTTTTGAAAACATAGTAGTTGAAGAAGCCGGCGAATATGTTTTAACTTTAGTGGTTCGCAAAAAGAGCAACAGCTTTAAATATTGTGAAATTGAAGTCAACGGCCAAGAGCTTTATACATCGACCTTCCCGCCGACCAAAGCTTGGAACGCTCAAGGTAGGCAACAGTTGCTTATAAAACTCAAAAAGGGCGAAAACAGTATAAAACTTTATAATCCCGTGGCATCACGCATGGACAGTTCTGCCCTTCAGTACATAAACATGGGGCAAGAGCTTAAAAAGGCTACCGCCTTGGTTGCCAAAGAAAGCGGTCAACCCGAAAAGCCCATAACCTATTCGATTTGTGAATGGGGCCTCAATATGCCCTGGAAATGGGGGCGCAAAGCCGGGAACCTCTGGCGAACCACCCCTGACATTAAAGCCTTCTGGCTTTCAATTGTGGGTATATATGAAGTGAATGTCTTATTGCACAAACATGCAAAACCGGGTTCTTGGAATGATCCTGACATGCTGGAAGTCGGCAACGGCAATCTCAGCAATGATGAAAACATTGCGCACTTCAGCCTTTGGTGTATGATGGCTGCTCCTTTAATTCTGGGCAATGATATCAGGAAGTTTTTAAAAGATGACGGCAGTGTTGACGAAGACAACTATACACTTAAGGTTGTGTCCAACAAAGATATGATTGCGGTTAATCAAGATGAATTGGGCCTTCAATGCCGCAGGATAAAAACCACCGGCTTTTGTGACACCTTGCTAAAACCCCTAAAAGGTGAGGAAGTAGCCCTGTGTTTCTTTAATAAAAGCAGTGAAGAAAAAGTGTTTGAGCAAAAGATTCAAGAACTTGCGGCTCAAATGTTTGTTGACCTACCATATGCCGATTCTTATGAAGTCTATGATCTTTGGGACAAAACGAAGGAAGAACTGTCGCACACAATATTTGCTTGTGTCCCGCCGCATGGTGTGAAGGTTTATAGGATAAAAGCCAAGCAATAACCTTTAATCAATAGGTTTAGAAAATTTTAAGGAAGTATATATGCATTACATAATCATGGACCTGGAATGGAACTATGCTTATGCCCACAAATTAAAAGGGTTTATTAACGAAATCATTGAAATCGGCGCGGTTAAGTTAAATGAAGAGTTAGAAATTGTTGATACCTTCTCAAGTTTTATAAAGGTGCAAATCGGTAAAAAACTGAAAGGAAAGGTTAAGAGAATTACAAACATCACAGCCCAAGACCTTGAGTCAGGCAAACCTTTCACCCAAGCTTTGGCCGAATTTAGGCATTGGGTGGGTGAAGGGGATTGTCTCACCTTAACCTGGGGTGATGGTGATATAAGGGTTTTAATTGACAACTATAAGTATCTAAATGGTATAAGTTTCATACCTTTTCTGAAAAAATATGCGGACTTACAAGCCTTTTTCCACAAGGCTCACAAACTACCCACGACCACTCAGATAGGGCTTTCTACAGCAGCCGAAAAACTTGAAATTGATGTCAGCGCCTTTGACATTCACAGAGCCTTGGGGGACAGTCTCTTATCCGCAGAAATTTTTTCAAAAAGCTTCGATGCAGAACTTCTTGAAGAATTGACATTGGACTGTGATCAAAAATTTTATGACAGATTGTCTTTCAAGGCATATATCATTTCACGCCTGGATGATCCGGATATTAAAAGCGAAGCCATGTATTGTGTTTGCAAAATATGCAAAATAAGGGCGGAGCAAGTCGATGAGTGGGCTTATAAAAACAAATATTTTCATTCTGAGTTTCACTGCAAGGAGTGCGGTACGGACTACGAAGTGAGGATTAGATTTAAAAAACATTTTGACAAAGTAACCGTCCACAAGCGATATCGGACTAAAGTAGCCCCCGATGAATCTGCTCAAGATGATGCACTTGCTTCGCGCGAAGTCGGCGAAGCGCCGGAAGCACCGGCTAATATATAAGCGAGGCATTTAGTAATGCAACTCAAAACCAAGAAAAAATTAATAATAATCGTAGCAACCGCTTTGATGCTGAGCTTGACTTTGTTGGGCTTAACTTTAAGCGGTTTGTTGCCGGACTTTTTAAGGTTTGGGCCGGAAGAATCTACAAGCCAAACCGAAGACACGAGTTTGGTTGAAAGTACTGAAGAAGAACGAGTGGAGAGAGAGAAAACTTCCCAACCCGAAAAAATCAAAGGGATTTATTTTTTGAGCGGCTCAGACTTCAACTTAGACGAAGATGCCGATCAAGACGGTAAGGTCTTGGAAGAAGCTAAAGACAGGTTGCTTGAAGTGAAAGCAATGGGCTTTAACTGTGTCATTTTTGCCGGGCTTGACGAAGAAAAAAATCCATATGATGAAGATGACTTCTTTGCAGAACTCTTGGATTTTTCACGAAAAAACGATCTCTACACAATTGTTGACTTTGGTTTGAATCCACAGGCAAGAAAAAACGGCGAGAGCCTTACGGTAAAACTTACAAAAAAATATAATTTTGACAGCGCAGTTGAAAGTATAGATGCTGACGAACTTTTCACTGACCATGAGTCAGTAGAAAAAAACTTAGAAAAATTAGAAAAGGAAATAAATAAAAAGCTGGACCAAGCCAATCAAGTTGATGACAGGCTTAAGTTGTGGTTTGGCTACGATGACAATCTTTTAGAATTATGCTTCTCGCAAACAGAAGAAAACCAATCAAATCCCAAGAGTATTTTCCTTAAGATGGATTCAAAGCTTAGCGATGAAAATGAAACTTTCGCTAAACACTTGAGCAAGATTAGTGAGAAAAATTCAAGCTCGGCAAGTGAGTATCTATTGGCAGTGGGCCCTGCAATAAACATAAAAAGCGAGAAGCTTTACTACGAAAACATGTTGACGGCACTCTTGTTTGCTGAACAAAACGAGGCGTTTAAAGGTGGCGTTTATACAAACTATTCAAGCTTGAAAAATTCACAAGGCAAAGAAAAAGATTCTTTTTTACTAAAGCTCAGCGACCTGTCCAAGGATGAAAAAGATATAGAACTTAGGGTTTTAAGCCCTGAAAAGACTGATTTTGTTACAAATGAATCCACGGTAAGTTTTGCCGGTACCTCAAGCCCTGCCTTCCCCTTATTATGTAATGGGGAAAAAATTGAAACCGATGAGCTTGGTGATTTTCTTGTGACCAAGAATCTGGAAATCGGTAAAAATAATTTTGTCTTTGAACAAAATGGTAAGAAGATAAGCTATAACATTTCCTACGATGTTAAAATCCTAAAGTCTGTCAGCCCGACAGGCAGTCTCACGGCACCCGGCGGAACAGAGCTTGAACTTTCCGCGGTAGCTCTAAAAGGGGCGGTGGTTCATGCCAAGATAGGCAGTTCAAGCATTAAAATGACCCAGGGAAAAACGCTGGATACCCACGATGAAGAAAAGGCTTCTGTTAATAATTCAGACTTTGTAAGTTTTTATGCCAATTATAAACTGCCGGCATCAAAAACACAGGCACAAAATTTAGGCAATATTAAATTCAGTGCCAGTTATAGGGGATTGAGTAAAAGCTTAAACGGAGCCGCTGTTAAAGTCACAGCTAAACCGCCACCCGCTCCAATAATCCCTGAAACAATTTCCACAACAGTCACAAGCACATCACAGACTCAAACCCAACCCCCGCAAGAGTCTTCCGCGACAAATGATGTGACTGCTGATATCTCCGCTTCCGACGACATCGACAGTAGCGGCAGTCTGTCAACCACAAGCACGACAAAAATTACTACCACAAGCCAAACCACTTTGACACAGCAAGGAAAGCTTTTGAATCCACGGGTCTACAACGGGGTCTCCGGGCGTTCAAGAATGTGTGAAGTTAAAAAAGAACACTGTGGAACCATGGCCTTATCGCCCTTTAATGATAGGTCCAATCCTTTTACGACACCTTTGTCCAAAGGAACCTTTGACTATATTGACGGTGAATCTTCTTACGAGGGTAATTTATATTATAATTTGCGCAGCGGCAAGCGTGTTTATAGGGAAGATGTTGAGGTCATACTAAATGCTTACAACATGCCTTCAAATGAAATAGGGCTAATAAACTGTGTAAATGGGAAAACTACGGACATAACCCTATCCATGCTTTGGAAAGTTCCGATAAATTCCCTTGTGAGAGGGCAGAGTTACGCTAAGATTTATAATGACAGAGAGTTTGGAGTTAAAAGCTTTACCGGCAATTCAATTGACTTTGTCTTCTCCCATACAAACAAGGCTGTCGGAACCCCCAATGTATCGGCCTCAAATATTTTCAGTCGGGCTGAATGGATAAGCAATAAGTCAAACAACACCCAAACCTTGAGGCTTCATTTCAGGCGCGCAGGCATATACTACGGCTATAATATAGCTTATAACTCCAACGGCAGTCTTACAATTTCGCTTAAAAACAAACCGGCTTCGCTTTCTGGCCATACCATCATGTTGGACCCGGGCCACGGCGGTAATGATCCCGGCGCCATATGTGTCGTGAAGGACAAGGCAGACATGCAATATGAAAGCCAAATAAATCTGGCCATAGCCTTGGAAATCCGAAAAGAATTACAGGCTAAAGGGGCCAAAGTGATAATGACCCGTGACAAAAATGTCAGGGTTGAACTTGCAGACAGAAGGCTCTTAACCTACTCGAAAAAACCGGACCTATTTATCAGTATCCATTGCGATGCCGCAACCTCCGCCGGTGCCAAAGGAGTCAGCACTTTTTACTATTACGCCCAATCACAGCCCTTGGCAAATGCCATAAGAGAGCGTATTCTGACTTCTTACGCTAAGGAGATAAAGCATACAACCAACAACCGAAACACTGTTTTTTACCCCTTCCATGTTACGCGTACTGAAGTTTGCCCGGCTATTTTGATAGAGTATGGCTTTATTAGCAATGTGGCCGAGTGTAGAGTTTTACAAAATGCAACAAACCAGAAAAGGTTGGCAAAAGCCACGGTTGACGGAATAATTGATTATATAGGGCGGTAAAGAAATTTAAATTGTAAAAGCGTCGGTAGCGAAGACCGACGCTTTTTTATAAAACAAACCGTTTTTAAAATTTAAATTTCTTCGAAACTCAATTTCCAAGAAAAACTGAAAACACCGCCCGCCGGCAGGGATTCGATAGCAGGCTTGTTTGCCAACTCGCCGTAGTCTTCTGGTGAATCATTTATCCCATACCAAGGTTCTATACAAACATAGGGGGCGGCCGGCTTTGCCCATAAGCCCAAAAAACTCGGCCGGCCGAAATCAAACTTCAAGGATTGCCCCTTTTCTTGTCTTCTTAACCAAACAGACTGTGATTTCAGGCCTTCAAATATCAGGGCATCTTCTTCAAAGGTGTCTCTTTTTATTTCTATAATTTCGCTATTGTTCAAGATAGGCTTTCTGATTTTTGTGAGCAGTGCATGGTTCGGATCTATCTGCAAGGAGGAAAGGGTTTCAGCCAATTCGAATTCCAAGAGATCACCCATTGAGCAATTAAAACCCGGATGGGCACCGATTGAAAAATACATAATGTCTGTCTGGCTTAAGTTGTATACGAAGTGTGATACCACCAGGGCATGGCCTTCAAGTCGGTGGGATACAAGCAATTTAAACTTAAAGGGGTAAAGCTTGAGCGTTTCTGGGCTAAATTTTAACTCAAGGTCAAGTTTGTCGGGAGAGTGGGCCTTGACTTTAAAGTAGCTATTGCGTGCAAAACCATGTTTGGGCAGCTCATAACTTTTTCCGCAGTGCCTGTACTTGCCGTCCTTAAGTTGGCCGACGATGGGGAATAAAATGGGGGCGCGCCCGCTCCAAACATCGGCATTGCCCTGCCAAAGATATTCATGATGATTATTTTTAGATTCTACACTGTGCAATTGAGCACCATGGCTCTCGACTTGAACCGTCAAAAACTCATTTTCGATTTTATAGACCATCCGATACCACATCCTTGTTTTTGATTGACATTGTAGCAATTTAAATAAGTTTTTTCAATTCTTATCGGACTATGGTGAAAAGACGGAGCTTACAGCTTGAATGTGTGATTTTATAGTGATATCATATACTAATCGAAAGGGTGAAGTTTTTGACTAAAAAGCTCTGGAAAGTTTCCGCTTATGATAAAAATATAGCTGCCGATTTGGCGGACGAATGCGGTATTGACCCTTTTGCGGCTCTTTTGGCTACTGCTCGCGGTTTGACTAAACCCGAAGATATAGCTGATTTCTTTGAAGACTCTTTGGATAATTTGGAAGACCCTTTTAACTTACCGGATATGGATAAGGCCGTGAGTCGGATAGAAGAAGCAATCACCAAGGGTGAGAAAATCATGATTTTCGGTGACTATGATGCCGACGGTATCACCGCTACTGCCATGTTGCAAATGTATCTGGAAGCACAAGGTGCACTTGTTGAAAGTTATATACCCGACAGAATAACCGAAGGCTACGGCCTCAATTTTGAAAGCACCCAAGCAATAATTGATGCGGGCGTTGACTTGTTGATAACGGTGGACAATGGCATCAGTGCCATAGAAGAAGCTGCTTTTTTGGCTGAAAACGGTGTGGAGATGATAATAACCGACCACCACAAGCCCATGGAAGAATTACCCGGGGCAGTGGCCGTGGTCGACCCCCACCGTGAGGACTCAAAAACAATTTTCAAAGAATATTCGGGTGTGGGTGTTGTCTTCAATCTGATATGTGCCGTTGAAGGCGGAGTAGAAGAATTTTTGTTTGAAGAATTCGGTGATCTTCTGGCAATTGGCACCGTTGGCGATGTTGTGCCCCTGGTAGCACAAAACAGAACTTTAGTCAGGGCGGGCCTGCAAGCGCTTAACAGAAACAAGCGTGTCGGCATAGCGGCTCTTTTGAAGGTCGCCGAAGTTGAGAAAAACTTTTTAAACTCAAGGGATCTGGCTTTTAGCTTGGTTCCGCGCATAAATGCAGTGGGTAGGTTGGGCTGCCCAAAACGGGCCCTGGATCTTTTATTGACAGACGACGAGGCAGAGGCTCAAAGGCTTGCAAGTGAAATTGAAGAGGATAATAAGAGACGAAAAGAAATAGAAAACGAAATATCCGACCAAATTAAAAAAATGATAAGGGAAAACCCCACAATAGTCTATGACAGAGTTATGGTAATCAGTGGGGAGGGTTGGCAAACGGGTGTTTTAGGGATTTTAGCTTCAAGGCTTGCCGAAAAGTACGGGCGCCCTTGCTTGGTAATGTCACAAGAAGGTGATCAAGCCAGAGGTTCGGGGCGCAGTATTGAAGGCTTTTCGCTTTTTGATGCCTTAAATGCCGTGTCCGATTGCCTAAGCCATTTTGGCGGTCATACCCTTGCAGCCGGCTTTGCACTTCCGGTGAAAGACATAGATCTTTTTCGCCGGCAAATTAATGAATATGCCGCAAGTGTGGAGATGCCATTCCAGGTTGAAGAAATTGATATTAAACTCAATCCCGGCGCGGTGAGCTTGGATTTACTGGAAGCACTGGAAATGTTTGAGCCCGTCGGCGCCGGTAACCCAGGGGCGGTATTTGGTTTATTTGGTGTGAAAATAAGCGGTATAACACCGCTGTCACAAGGCCGCCACACCAAAATTAAAGTGGAAAGAGCCGGTATGGCCTTAGATGCCTTAATCTTTAATAAAACAAGGGAATGCTTTGAATATGATTTAGGTGACAAGGTTGATTTGGCGGTAGAACTTTCATTAAATGTTTTTCGCAATGTTAAATCCGTGACCGTAAGGGTGAAGAATATACGCTTGAGCATGATGGACGACTTAAAACTATTGAGCTCAATCAGACTTTATGAAAGATTTACTCGCGGTGAAAGTTTAGAGCCGAGTCAAGCAAACTCAATTTATCCAAAGCGTGAGTTGTTCGTAAGCCTTTACCGATACTTGGCCTCAAGAGAAGGGCAAGCAGTGAATTTGGTAAAGTTGTGTAGTGATTTGGGCGATGAAGGTGAAATGTTTGCAGCCTTAAAGCTTGCACTTGATGCCTTGGTTGAGTTAGAACTTGTATCTGTGGAAAATGACTGCTTTGTCTCTTTACATCGGGAAAAGGAAAAAGTTGAACTTCAAAATGCTCCATCTCTGAAGAGGCTTGTTAAGTTTCTTTAGTAAAACAATCATTAAAAAAACGAAAGAAAGGGGAAGAAAATGCAAAACATTGACATCAATGACGACGGCTACAGCTCATTTAAAGAGAGTATAAAATCCGTCTATAACGAGAAAGAAAGAGCTTTGATTGAAAAAGCTTATAAATTTGCTGCCAAGGCCCATAAAGGCCAACTTCGCCTTTCGGGTCAGCCTTTTGTCAGCCACCCCATAGCTGTCGCACAAATATTAGCTAAAATTAACCTTGATTGTGTCACTGTGGTGGCTGCGCTTTTACATGATACAGTTGAAGACACGAGTGTAAGCAAAGAAGAAGTAAAAAGAATTTTTGGTGAAGGCATAGCAGCCTTGGTAGACGGTGTAACAAAACTGGGGCAAGTGCCTATACAGCCCAAAGATACCGACTGGGAAACGGAAAAGGAAGAAGAGCAAGCAGAAAACATACGCAAAATGCTCTTGGCCATGTCCGAAGATATGAGAGTAATATTAATAAAACTCGCCGATCGCCTACATAATATGCGAACAATAAGCTTTATGCCGGAACAAAAAAGGCGTGACAAGGCCCTTGAAACAATTCAAATCTATGCACCCATTGCCCATCGACTGGGTATCAGGGCAATAAAAGAAGAACTTGAAGATCTGGCTATTCATGAACTTGATGCTTACGGATATGAAGAAATAAAAAAAGCCCTTGAACAGCAAAGTGAAAGCCGCAATGAGTTTTTAGAAAACATAAAAAAACAAATAAGCCAACGCATTAAAACTGTTGTTCCCGACGCAATAGTTGACGGAAGAATCAAGAGTGTTCACGGTATTTACAGAAAAATGTTTATGCAAGAAAAGCATAAAGATTTTGATGAAATCTATGATATCTATGCTGTGAGAATCATTGTTGACACAGAAATGAATTGTTATAACTGTTTGGGCTACATTCATGATATGTACCATCCGATTCATGGGCGTTTTAAGGATTACATATCCACCCCCAAGCCCAATATGTATCAATCACTGCACACAACGGTGATAGGCAATGACGGTATACCCTTTGAGGTACAGATCAGAACTCAAGAAATGCATGATACAGCCGAATTTGGTATTGCCGCCCACTGGAAGTATAAGACAGGCAAAAAAGGCAAGGCGAAGTTTACCGAAAGCTTGGCCTGGGTGTCCAAGATAATTGAATTGCAAAACGAATCCGATGACAGTAAGGAAATTTTGCGCACCATAAAAAGTGATTTAACCCAGGAAGAAGTATATGTCTTCACACCCAGAGGTGAAGTTAAAAGTCTTCCCGGCGGCTCAACGGTCATAGATTTTGCCTATTCCATACATTCGGAAGTTGGCAATAAAATGGTTGGCGCCAAAGTTGATGGACGCATAGTTCCCATAGACTATAAGATAAAAAACGGCGAGATTATTGAGGTGCTCACTACATCGCAACAAGGAAAAGGGCCAAGCAGAGATTGGCTCAAAATTGTAAGAACAAGTGAAGCGCGCAATAAAATAAGAGCTTGGTATAAAAAAGAAAGAAGAGACGAAAACATCGTTCAAGGTAAGATTGAGTTGGAGCGCGAGTTCAGGCGCAACAGAATCCGCTTATCCGACGACGATCAAGCTCAAGAGTTTATTTTTGATATAGCAAAACGCCTGCATTTTAACAGTATCGAAGATTTTTATGCGGCAATCGGCTATGGCGGTATAGCCCTCAGCCGCCAAATGCCCAGAATCCGCGACGAATATCTTAAAAAGATAAAGTCAAAAACACTGACCGTAGATCAGGTTGTGACCGTTCCCGAAAAGAAGAGGCGAAAAAGTAACGACGGTGTTATTGTTGAGGGCATGGATAGCATACTTGTTAAGTTTTCTAAATGTTGCAACCCCTTACCGGGTGATGAAATTATCGGCTATATAACACGCGGGCACGGGGTGTCTATACACAAAACCGACTGCAATAATGTCCCCAAATCAATCCTTACGGTAGATGAACCCGAACGCTGGGTCAAAGCTTATTGGGACAGAAACATAAAGTTCGATTTTCAGTCTACAATTTTGATTACCTGCCTTAACAGAGTAGGAATGTTGGCAGATGTCACCGGTCAGTTGGCCGGGATGAGCGTTATGATTCATGATGTTAACACGCGCCATACAAAAGACGGCAGAAGCTCTTTTACAATGACCATAAGTGTGAACGGACTGGAACACATGAAAAGTGTCATAGCAAAACTTGAAAAAGTGAACGGGGTTTTGAGTGTTGAAAGAACAGGCACATGAGATTTTAAGGAGTTATTAAAGTGAAAGCTGTTATACAAAGAGTCAGTGAGTCTTCTGTTTTGGTTGACAATAAAGTCGTTGGTGAAATAAAGCAAGGTCTGACGGTTTTATTGGGGGTTTATCAAGGGGATGATGAGCGACACGCCGATATCTTAGCTGCCAAAATAGCGCGCTTGCGCATTTTTTCGGATGAAAATGACAAAATGAATCTGTCTGTAACCGATGTGAATGGAGCTGTTCTGGTTATTTCACAGTTTACCCTTTGTGCCGATTTAAAAAAGGGGAACAGGCCGTCTTTTACACCATCCGCCCCGCCGGAAAGAGCAAATGAGCTTTATGAGCATTTTATAGCCTGCTTGAAATCATACGGGGTTGAAAATATATCCACCGGGGTTTTTGCGGCAAAAATGCAAGTTAATATTGTTAACGAAGGGCCGGTAACCATCCTTATGGATTCCAAAACCTGGCTAAAAGACTAAACACAAAGAGGGGAAACAATGATTATTAAACAAGTAAAATTGACCATGTTTTTAACAAATTGCTATATTCTGATTGATGAACAAAGCGGAAAGACCCTTGTAATAGATCCGGGTAAATTTAATGATCGTTTAATCGAAGAGCTTAAAAGCCCGCAGATTGGTTCAATTGAAGCTATTTTACTGACCCATGGCCATTATGATCACATAGGCGGGGTAAAAAAGCTAAAGGATTATTGCGCAGCCGATGTTTATATTCACGGTGAAGACGCCCAAAGCTTGCAAAGTGCACAGGTGAGCCTGGCCACACAGTTGAAGAATGCTCCCTTTGAAAAAACGAAAGCCGATAAACTCTTACAAGACGGGGATCTATTAAGTTTTGGTGCCATAGAACTACAAGTTATGCACACTCCCGGCCACTCACCGGGCAGTGTCTGCTTTTTGAGCCCTTCCACGGGCGATCTTTTTACCGGTGACACACTTTTTAAGCTGACTATAGGAAGGACGGACTTCCCCGGCAGTGACTGGGGTCAAATGCAAAAGTCCTTGAAAAAAATTGCAGCACTTGAAAGCGATTACAAAATTTACCCGGGCCATGAAGAACTTTCAAACCTGGCTTTTGAAAAAGCAAATAACCATTATTTGAGGTCTCTTTGATGTTTTTGGTTATTGAAGGCCACAGCTTTGCTTATGAAATGGAAAGTCTCTGTAGGATTTTCTTTCCGCAAAAAAAGATTAAGGTCCTTAAAAATAATTTTGAGAGCCTTCAAGATGATTTTGTTTTATGTAAAATGCTTGAGCTTGAGCATGAATATAAAATATGGGTTTCGGCAGCTATAGATTCAAAGAAAGCAAAGTCAGTTGAGAAGGTCTTTAAAAGCGAATCAATGCAAGAGGCCGAGTGCGAACTAAAAATGGCACAAGCTCTCTTTAAAGTCTTATCAGAGCTTACCGCCTATAGACCGCCTTGGGGGATTTTGACAGGTGTCAGACCGGCCAAACTTATGCTAAAGCTTATTGAGGAGCTGGGCCCTAAGGGTGCAGAAGCGTATTTTAGGGACCACTTGCTTGTCAAGGAAGATAAAACAGCACTGGCTCAAGAAGTGGCCCTGTCTGAAAGCTCCTTAATTAAAAAAATCGATAAAAAAGCATTCAGTCTTTATGTTGCAATACCTTTTTGCCCAAGCCGGTGTGGATACTGTTCATTCGTATCACACTCAATAGCCGGGCCTAAGGCGAAAAAATCGGTTGAGATCTACATAGAAAATTTGATTGAGGAACTGGAATATCTGGGCAAAACAGCCTGTGCACTGGGCATGAAGGCGCAGAGTGTTTATTTCGGCGGCGGAACCCCAACCAGCTTGAGCGCAAATCAGCTTGAAAAATTATTTTCTACTCTTGAGGCCTCATTCGATCTATCTCAAGTAAAAGAGTACAGTGTGGAAGCCGGTAGGCCGGAAACCATTGACCAAGAAAAACTGAATTTGTTTAAAAAATATGAAGTTGACAGAATAAGTATTAATCCGCAAAGCTTTAACGACAAAGTTTTGCAAGATGTAAAAAGGGGCCACACCGCCGACTCCACATTGGCTGCTTACAGTTTAGCCCGAAAAGTCGGCTTTAAAACTATAAACATGGATTTAATTGCGGGCTTACCGGGCGATAGTATCGAAAGCTTTGAGCGCTCGGTCGAGCAAACTTTAGCGTTAGAGCCTGAAAACATAACAATTCACACATTGGCACTAAAAAGGGCAGCCGATATGCAGGCCAAAGAATTTGTTGGAGCAAAATCAGAAAATGTTTCACAAATGCTTAACACCGCCTATGGTAAATTAAGAGGTAAATCTTATTTGCCATATTATATGTACAGGCAAAGCCTGACCTTGGGTAATTTAGAAAACACGGGCTGGTCAAAAGAAGGGCACGAATGTCTTTATAATATTATTATGATGGAAGAATGTCAGAGCGTTTTTGCAGCCGGCGCAGGGGCGGTTACAAAGCTTATAAAACCGGAAAAAAAGGGGCTTGAGAGGGTTTTTAATTTTAAGTATCCCTATGAGTATAATTCAAGGTTTTCCGAAATCTTGAAGCGCAAGGATGAAATAATAAGATTTTTTGAAAGTGCTTAAGCATACAAATTGCCATTTGAATTCTATGATGATATAATCACACAGATTTGAAAAAATGCAGGAGGGCAGGAATTTATGAGTTTTTTTGATGATGCACTGATAACTGCCAAGGCAGTCGGGGAGACTGTAGGCAAAAAAGCGGAAGGCCTATTAATAATCTCTAAAAAGAAACTTGAAATTATTGAAACTGAAAACAGACTTTCAAAGAACTTCGAAAAGTTAGGTAGACTTTATTTTGATTCTTTAAACTTTGATACGAGCAACCTGACTGACGATGTGGATAAGGACAATCTTGTTGATGAAACGACAGTTTTATCAGAAAAGCTTTCACGGCTTAAAGAAGAGCTAAAAGACATAATTGAAAGCAAGGAATAATTATTAAAACAGGAGTATTTATTTGTCACAAAGAAAAAATCAGACAATGCTAAACGGCGCATTGATTTTGTCACTCGCTGTCCTTACTGTGAAGATAATCGGTGCCGTTTACAAAATACCCTTAACCTCGCTTATCGGTGGGGTGGGTAGGGGCTATTATAATTCGGCCTATGAAATCTATTTACCAATTTACGCTATCTCGATGGCCGGTTTACCCGTAGCCGTATCACGCTTGGTTTCCGAAAATGTAGCACTTAAACGCTATAGGGAAGCCGAAAGTATTTTTAAGACCGCACTTAAGATGTTTATTCTTATCGGAGTGGTGGGCAGCCTACTGATTGTAGCTGTTGCTTTCCCTTACACAAAGTTTATCGCAGGGGCAAAGAATCTTCCGGCCGTTCTTGCTATTGCGCCTTCTTTGTTTTTTTGCTGTGTTATGGCAGCCTACAGGGGTTATTACGAAGGCTTGCGCAATATGAAGCCTACCGCAATCTCACAGGTTTTAGAGGCCATTGCAAAGCTGGGTATAGGTCTTGGTTTGGCATATTTTGCGGTGTCAATCGGTTTAAAACAATATGATACGGGCCTGGCCTTGTTAGAAAAAGCGGTTGCTGCCGGCTTAGATGAGTTGCCTCAAATATATGTTTTCGGTCAAGCGGTTAAGGACCTTCCCGAAGCCCATAGCGTTATATACCCTATTTCTGCCGCCGGTGCGATTTTGGGCGTGACTTCCGGCACTTTTTTTGGTGCTATCTACCTTTCTTTAAAACATAGATTTACCGGCTCTGCTTTTTCAAAAGAAGAGCTTGCCTTGTCGCCTGTGCCTTCAGCCGGCAAAGATATAGCCAAGAATCTTTTAAAAGTTGCAACACCCATTATTATGTCTTCGCTGGTATTAAGCATAACAAACTTGATAGATACTTTGACCATTCAAGCCCGTCTGGCTTATGCCTTGGGCAAAAACGCACAAATTATTAAAGAGATGTACGCCACATCCTTTTCAGCAGCTAAAATTTTAGACAGTGATATAGTGAAATATCTGTGGGGGGTTCACGGCTCGGCAACCGACTTTAAAAACTTGATTCCCACGCTGATTATATCTTTGGGTGTAAGTGCTCTGCCGGCCATGGCGGCAGCCTGGGTAGTAAAAGACAAAAGCACTATAAAATCAACGACGGAAACTGTTATAAGAATAACTATGCTTGTAGCCTTGCCGGCGGGTATAGGCATAGGCGTTATGGCAAGGCCTATCCTAACTCTGATATACGGCAGTGGCTCAAGTGCGGATATTATTCCCGTCGCAGTACCTTTAGTTGCAGCTTACGGTTATTCCACAGCCTTGTTTTCAGTTTCAACACCCATCACAAACATGTTACAAGCTATCGGGCGAGCAGATATCCCCTTAAAGTCACTGGCCTTGGGCGCGGGTGCTAAGATTCTTATAAATTATTTCTTGGTGGGAAACCCCCAAGTTAACATTATGGGCGCACCCATTGCTTCAATTGTTTGCTACATAATCATAGTGGCTATAAATTTGATTTATTTGATTAAATTGACTCAAGTAAAGTTGAGCTTTTCTTCTATTTTTGTAAAACCGCTTGTTGCCGCTCTTCTTTGTGGGCTCACGGCCAAAATCAGCTATAGTGGGCTTTTAGAAATCTTAACAAGGCAGGGGGGGCAAGAAGGCCTAAAAGTCACAATTCTTGCAACGGCAGTTGCTGTTTCTTTAGCGGTCTTGGTCTTTGCTGTTTGCATTTTATCCTTAAAAGGTTTAGTTAAGGAAGATGTGATATCGCTGCCCAAGGGGGAAAAAATAGCGAAAGTCCTTGAAAAATATAGACTTTTAGGGTAGAATCTCATATGAGAATGATTGAGGGTGCAAAACTTGCTTGATTTTGAGCAAAAAAAAGAATACAAATTTGCCGATTTGGTAAAAATTATATCAATTCTCAGGGCACCCGACGGTTGCCCTTGGGACGCCCAACAAACACATGAGAGCATTAAGAAAAACCTTATAGAAGAAACTTACGAAGTTATCGAGGCTATCAACAAGGCTGACGCCGACATGTTACGCGAAGAATTGGGTGACCTTCTTATGCAGGTCGTTTTCCATGCAGATATGGCATCTGACGACGGTAAGTTTGATATCGATGATGTAGCAGATGAAGTTTGCAAAAAACTGATAGTAAGGCATCCACACATTTTTTCCGATATCCCGGTGGGTGGGGTTGATGATGTTTTAACCAACTGGGAAGATATAAAGAAGAAAACAAAAGGTCATTCGAGCGCTAACCAATCAATGCGCTCGGTCGCACGCGAGCTACCGGCTCTTATGCGTGCATCCAAGGTGCAAAAGAGGGCAGCAGATGTCGGCTTTGACTGGCCCAATGCTTCCCATGCCTTAGAAAAACTTGAAGAGGAAGTCGGCGAATTAAAAAACGCTTTAAAACAAAATTCAAGCCAATCTGTTATGGAAGAGTTGGGCGATGTTTTGTTTTCAGCTGTTAATGTTACAAGGCTTTATGATCTTGATGCTGAAGAAATGCTCACCATGGCTACCGAAAAATTTATAAGAAGATTTACATTGGTTGAAGAAAAGGCAATGGAATCAAACTTAAAACTTAAGAATTTAACGCTTGATGACTTAAATCTTCTCTGGGATGAGGCCAAGAAAACCGAAGAATGATACACCATGTGTGTTTCATAATATATTTAACGGAGGAATAAAAATGAATAAGACGGATCTTATCAAGGTTGTTGAGGAACAAGGGCTCTCTAAGAAGGACGCTGCACTGGCCGTAAACACTGTTTTTGAAGCGATAGGCGACGCACTCGCAAGCGGCGACAAAGTTCAACTTATCGGCTTTGGAACCTTTGAAGTGCGTAACCGTGCTGCCAGACAAGGTCAGAACCCCAAAACCGGCGAAAAAATCCAAATCCCCGCAAGCAAGGCACCGGCATTTAAAGCAGGCAAAGCTTTGAAAGAAAAAGTTAACTAAAAACATAAGCTTTAAACATCAGGGGCACATCAGTGCCCCTGATAGTTTATTGAACGGAGTTTTTAAATGAGGTTAGACAAATTTTTAAAAGTTTCAAGGCTCATAAAACGCCGCACAGTTGCCAATGAAGTTTGCGACGCGGGTCAAGTGAGTGTTAATGAGAAAATAGCTCGTGCTTCCCACAAGGTCAAGCTTGGCGATATAGTTGAAATTCATGAAGGCCCCTTCAGTGTAAAAGTGAAAATAATCGGCTTGCATGAGCACGCGACCAAAGAAAATGCAAGTAATATGTACCAAAAAATTTAAATTTACCGAAAAAGAAGACGAATTATCAAAAAAACAATAAGAAATCGAGAAAAATCTCCTTTTACTATTGAAAATCATTGTAATTTTTAGTACAATCTCATAGAGTGAGTTAGGTGGGGAGGGGTCATTTTTGAGCAAATCCGAAAAAAAGGAAAAACCAAAACGCAGCTACATATTAATGGCCGCTTTATCCATAATGGTTATCTTTACCCTGATTTCAAGCTTCAACTCATATCTTGAGGCAGAAGAATGCCGGCTTGAGTGTGAAAGTTATGTGCAGGCCAACAGAGCATTAGAGGCCGCCATACAAAAAGATCAAGATTTGCTTGACGGCAGGGCTGAGGGTGAAAACCAAGATCCTGATACCATTAAGAGGTTTGACGAACTTCTTGAGTTAAAGGCTCGTCAGGAAGGCTATGCTTATCCCGATGAACATATTTATTTTTTCCAGAGAGTGGAAAACAATTAAGGAGGATATTTCTTTTTTATGCAGGTAGAGGTTGGAACAATTGTCGAAGGCAAAGTTACCGGGCTTACAAATTACGGTGCATTTGTTGAGCTTGAATGCGGTTCCACGGGTATGGTGCACATATCCGAGGTTGCAAATACTTATGTTACCGACATAAAAGATCATTTAACAATGGAGCAAGAAGTTAAGGTTAAAGTTATAAGTGTTGATGATGATGGCAAAATTGGGCTGTCAATCAAAAAAGCAGACGATAACCCCGAAGCTAAAGAAGAAAGGCGCTCGCGCCCACCCCTTAAGAAAAGGCCGGCCCCTATAGTCTGGCAAGGCCCAAAAAAGGCACAGGCAGATGAGCCTCAAAGTTTTGAAGACATGATGTCGAAATTTAAGAAGGTCAGCGAAGAAAAAATGACTGACTTAAAACATTCCAACGAAGCAAAACACGGTGGCGGTTATTCAAGGCGCGGCGGTCGGCGGTAATTTAAATAGTTTGATCAGTCGGGGGCGGGTAAACCGTTCCCGATTCTTGTTTAAGGAGAATGTTAAATGAAAATTATAAATGCAAAAATTTTCACAATGGCAGACGGTGTAATTGAAAACGGGTTTGTGGAATTCACAAACAAGATTGAAGCGGTCGGCTCTATGAAAAACTGCCAACCCAAAGCGGGGGATTTGGATGCCAAGGGTGCAATGCTTTACCCGGGTTTTATAGACGCACACACTCACTTGGGTATTTTAGAAGATTCATTGGGCTTTGAAGGTGACGATTGCAACGAAACCACCAACCCCTGTACGCCCAATTTGCGTGCCGTAGATGCTGTGAACAATTTAGATTATTGTTTTGAAGAAGCGGTCGCGGCAGGTGTGACCACGGTGGTTACGGGTCCGGGCAGTGCAAACCCCGTGGCCGGAACATCGCTTGCTTTAAAAACAAAAGGGGACTGTCTTGACAGCATGATTATCAAAGACCCTTTGGC